>Ga0256405_10000088_pt1 | contig 274866 bp, 271 predicted proteins | sample RumenRJG_02DNA_FD_189096 | JGI IMG/M metagenome (GOLD analysis project Ga0256405, IMG submission 189096) | Bovine rumen microbial communities from Lethbridge, Alberta, Canada - RJG_02 | ecosystem: Host-associated > Mammals > Digestive system > Stomach > Rumen | place: Canada: Alberta...
GTTTTGTGCTGCCGCGAGAGCGGCTAACGTATATAGTTACAAGCACAAAACGCGTGTAGCATGCTAGCATGCGTTTTCGACAAGACGTTTTCACGACTGGAAGCCATTTTTAGCAGGGAATATATTATAATGCGTTTGCCCTATCGCACCCAGCTATTTTGAAATTTCATCGAGAACCGCTGTATAAACCGGCTTTGGCTGCAGCTTGGTGTCGTAGAGAAGGGCGTCGCCTTTGCCTGCGAATGTTGCTGGAACCCAGCTGTGCTTATCGCTGATTCCCCATGTGATTACGCTCTTTACGTTCGGCATTTCTTTTGCGAGCTTGTAAAGCATCACGTACATTTCCTGCTGTTTGGGCAAATTTTCTTCCTTTTTTTCACCGGTGGGAATACGGATGTCCACTTCACTGAATGAAATTTCAAGTCCAAGTTCGTTATATCGCTCAAGATTTGCACGAATTGCATCTTCGCTGCACGGAATTGTCGTGTCAAGATGAAGCTGCATTCCCACACCGTTGATTGGAACTCCGCGGTCTTTTAAATCTTTTACGAAATTGTACATTGCATCGGCTTTGGGATGCCCCATTTCTTCATTGGTGTACTCGTTTAGGTATAATTTTGCATCCGGATCGACTTCATGAGCTTTTACCAGCGCATGCTCGATATAATCCGGGCCGATTGTCTTGTACCAGATATTTTCGCGCATCGTGCCGTCATCGTTGAACATCTCGTTTACGACATCATATTCAGAAATAATTCCTTTGTAGCGGGTCATAATCGTGGTAATATGCTCGTCCATCTCGGCAAGTGCTTCTTCACGGCTCCAATAAGATGACAAAAACGGCGAATTCTGCTGATGCCAGAAAAGCGTGTGCCATTTTATCGCCATTTTATTTTCCTGGGCAAATTTTACGAGCAAATCAATGTCGCTCCAGTTCCAGAATTTTTTGTTTGGCCGCAAGACTCCGCACTTCATGTTGTTTTCATGGACAAGGATGTTACAGTCATTTTTGATGATTTTCTTGGAAGTTTCATCGTACAAATCACCAGGAGTAATTGCCATTCCAGAACGGAATCCATTTTTCATGCTTGCAGCACGGAAATTTTTCCCGCAAGAGCAAAGGCAAGCGGTTGCCATACAGATTGCAAGAAGTGTCATTAACTTTTTCATATTTTCCCCTTTTACAACATTTTAAAAGCCAAATAACTTTTTTGCAACCAAAAAAATCTGCGCCCGAGCTGGAGCTGTGGCGAAGCCAGTGCCACAAGGCACCGAGGTTGACCGAGCAGCGGAAGGTCGGTAGACCGTTGATTGCGCTAACTTTTTTCTATATAATATAGATTCTATTGAATAAAATTCGAGGAACACTATGCCAAAAATTGAAGTAAACGAAAAATTGTTTTTTAATCTTCTTGGGAAAAAATACGACTACGACACACTTGAACGAAAACTCACTTGCGGAAAGGCCGAGCTTGACGAAAAGCCAGACATGAGCCAGAGCGAGGACGAGCGTGTAATCAAAATCGAACTTAACGATACAAACCGCCCTGATTTGTGGTCAACCGGCGGCATTACTCGTCAGCTCCGCTTGCACGAAGGCGCAAAACGCTCTGACTACTCAAAATTCATCTCTCGTGCAGGGGCAATCAAAGACTGCGGCAGCCGAATCATCACCGTTGAAGAGGGCCTCAAAGATGTCCGACCTTTCATGGTCAGCTTCGTAATCTCTGGCAAAGCAATCGACGATCCGATGCTCAAAGACATCATCCAGACTCAGGAAAAGCTCTGCTGGAACTTCGGTCGCAAACGAAAGTCAATTTCCATGGGCGTTTACCGCATGAGCCAGATTAAGTGGCCGTGCCATTACAAGGCAGTTGACCCGGACAAAACTTCATTCGTGCCGCTGGCCTGTGACAAGCCCATGACTTGCCGGCAGATTCTCACTGAGCATCCAAAAGGAAAGGATTTTGGCTGGATTCTCGAGGGCCTCAAAAAATTCCCTCTTCTCACAGATGACAAAGACGAAGTTCTTTCAATGGCACCAATCATCAACTCTGCGACTTTGGGTGCCGTTCAGGTTGGCGACAAGGACTTGATGGTTGAGCTTACCGGCGACAACATGGAGAACTTGATTCTCGCCGCAAATATCGTTGCATGTGACTTCCACGATGCAGGATACGAAATTCTTCCGGTAAAAGTCGTTCATCCTTACGAGACAGGCTTTGGCAAAGAAATCACAGTTCCTTTCTATTTCCAGAAAGAAGCAAAGGCAACCCTGGCCGCAATCAACAAAAAGCTGGGCAGCGACCTCACAAAAGAGCAGGTTCTCGACGCGCTCAGCCGAATGGACAACGATGTTGTTGCAAAAGACATTCCAACAAACGAAAAGACAGCAAAATATTGCGCAGTAAACAAGAGCGACGTTGAATTCACAGTTCAGCCGGCTCCATACCGCAACGACTTCCTCCACGAAGTTGACGTTATCGAAGACGTAATGATTGGTATGACTCTCGACTACTTCAAACCGCAGAAGCCGAATGATTTCACAATCGGTAAGCTTTCTGACGTTACACTTTTCAGCCGAAAGACAAAAGAAATCATGGTCGGCTTGGGCTATCAGGAGATGATTTTCAACTATCTCGGCTCAAAACGAGATTATATCGACCGCATGAACATTTCTGCTGACAAAGTAATCGAAATTCTCAACCCGATGAGCGAAAACTATCAGTTCGTTCGCCCTTCAATCATCGCTTCATTGCTCCGTGCCGAAAGTGCCGCTGCAAACGCAATCTTCCCGCACAAGATTTTTGAGATTGGTAAAGTTGCATTCCTGGACGAGAGCGAAAACACTGGAACAAAAACAATCCAGTCGCTCGGATTCATGACTGCAGCAAACAACGCAAACTTCAACGACTTGGCTTCTGAGGTCGCCTCTATCCTTTACTTCCTCGATCACAAATATGAGGTCAAAGAAGCAAACGACCCGCGCTTTATCCCAGGCCGTCAGGCAGCAATCATCGTCAAAGGCAAGCAGGTCGGAATCTTCGGTGAAATCCACCCGCAGGTTCTCGAAAACTGGCAGATTGCAGTTCCATGTGTCGCCGGTGAAATCGACATTGAAGATTTAATGTAGTGAACCAAAAATCCATCCGTGGATTTTTGGATTCATACGAGAAAATTCTGTTCACCTATCGGCAAACAGAATTTTCTCTCTTAGCTTTTTCCCCACATCCATGTGGGGCATTTTTTTATCCACTAATCAGTTTACTTCAAAGCCATTTTGAGGACTTCAAGATTTTTTTCCATCGCACCAAGATATGTCGCGCCTTTTTTAATTTGCTTTGCCGTGGTTGACTGAAGCGAGTCGAATGTCACGACCTTTGCCTTTTTGTTCTTGCTGTTGGAAATTACAGTTTTGGCAATTTTTCCGTTTCCAGTTTCAATCTGGCAGACGCACTGCAAATCAAGTTCGTTCACTTTTTCAGAAAGGAATACGATTGTCTTGAAACTTGCCTCGCTTTCTGCAGAACAACCTGTGAATGCGGCATAATACTTGAGTCCGTAATCCTCTACCAGATAGCGGAATGGGAAACGGTCGCCAAAAACAACTACCTTTTTAGAAGAATTCTTTACCATTTCAGTGTATTTTGCATCCAAAGCATCAAGTTTTGCTGTATAAGAAGCAAGATTTTTCTGGTATACAGCGGCATTAGCTGCATCTTTTTCACAGAGAGCATCGGCAATTGCGCCACACAAAGTTTTTGCGAATCTCAAAGAAAGCCAAACATGCTCGTCTTTTTCATCTTCTTCGTGATGGTGATGCTCGTGCTCGTCATCATCGTCATGGTCGTCGTGTCCGTGCTCATCGTGATGATGGTGCTCATGCTGCATTCCCTCAACAATTTCCTCGTTCTTTACGCGATTCCCCAAAACCTCAACAGGATTAATCACTTTCATGTTCGGATTCTTGGCATTCTTGATTACATCATCAACCCATTCATCGCTCTCGCCGCCGACATAAACAAAAATGTCCGCCTCAGAAATCTTCGCGATGTCCTTTACGCTCGGCGAATAGCTGTGCAGGTCAACGCCGTTATTCAAAAGAAGAGTAAGCTCCACATTGTCGGCATTCTCCCCGATGACCTCTCTTGCCCAGTCATATTCCGGGAAAATCGTAGTAACAACTTTGAGTTTGTTTGTTTCAGCCTTTGCATTTTTTGCAAAAACCGAACCGCAACCAAGAGCAAGCAAAACGCCCGCAACTGCAAAAATTTTATTTATTTTCATTTTTTACCTCCAAATTTATTGCCACACAGATTCGATTTTGCTACGCAAAATCAAGAAAATAAAAATTTTGCCTGAGATTCCGTAGGAATCTCGAATCCGTGTGGTTTTTTCTATGCGATTGCCTTTTCATCGAGGCATTTTTCCAGCGCTGATTTGATTTCCGCCTGATCGTAGCCTTTTCCGATAAATACAATCTGATTTTCTCTGTCCCCAAATTCTTCATCCCAGTTTTCTTTCATGTCCGGGTTGTTTGCCAGAATTTCATTCTTCTGCTCGTCAACAAGCGCATCCACCCAGTAAGAAACTTCCATAACCGAAGAATTTCGCCCAGCCTGCTCGAAAAGCTGAACGTCCTGATCCGCATCGCTGAACCAGATGTAGCCCTTGGCCCGAATCAAAGACTTCGGATAGTTTTCATTGACGAAATTCAGGAATTTCTCGCGGTTGAAAGGCCGGCGTTCCTCGTAAACAAAAGACGTGATTCCGTATTCGTCAGTGCAGCCCTTTGTCCCGTCAAGCGAATTGATTGCTTTCTGGATTGCCGAAGACGAGTCAATCTGCTCAAAATCAAAAGGCTCTTTCGTAACAATTTTATCAAGCTCAATCATGCCTTTTGTCGTGTGGAAAATCGGCGCACGCGGCTGGAACTGACGGACAATCGAATGAACTTCCTCAAGCTGCTTTTCATCCAGCAAATCGCATTTGTTCAGAACAATAAAATTGCAGAACTCAATCTGGTCAACAATCAGCGTAGAAATTTCCTGATTGCTCAAATTGTTCTCATCAACCTTGTTGTCTTCCTTGCGGCGTTTAAGGTCACTCCTGAGTTCACTCAGAAATTCCCGGTAAATTCGGTCAGCATCAACGACAGTCACAACAGAAGTGAGATAAACGCTTGTGCTCGGATTGTCTTCCTCATAAGCCAAAAAACTTGCCGAAACTGCACCCGGATCAGAAATTCCCGAAGCCTCGACAAAAACAACTTCAACCGAGTCCAGCTTGGAAATTTTTTCAATCTGCTCAATAAATTCATCACGCAGGGTACAGCAAATACAGCCGTTCTGAAGCTCAAACATCGGACATTCAGTGACATTCTCGCGATTATCTTTAAGAATTTCCGCATCAATATTAACGCTGCCCATATCATTTACAATCAGGGCAACCCGGCGTTTTTCCTGTTTCAAAAGATTGTTCAAGAGCGTAGTTTTGCCCGAACCAAGATAGCCCGTAATCAGCACGACAGGCTTTTTCTGAGTTTTATTCATAATTCATTCCTTTTTTAGCGCAATTTTACTTCCTACGCCCTTCCGCAGCTCAGTAGCCCTCGGTCGAAAGCTTTCGCTTTCGACTGGCTTCGCCACTGCTACACGGCGGGCGCGAATATTATTGTAAAAAAGGAATTCAGTTGTTGAGTTTGATTTTTTCTGTTACAGGAGTTGCAAAAACTATGAAAGAAAGAACCAGTACAAAAGAGAATGGAATTAAAGAGAAGTTCTGAACTTGAACGGAGAGAGAAACACCTAGATTGAGGTTCTGGAAATTTGCCTTAGCGATTTGCAAAATGGCGCAAACCTGACAATCTTCATCCTCATGATTGTGCTCAATGTGATGAGAAACAAAAAAGACAGAAAGACAAAGTGACGCTGCAAGCATTACCGCAAGCAAAAGCGAAACCTTTTCTTTCTGTCCATTGTAAATATGACTCATTAAAACTCCGCCCTCAAATTGATGCAGACATTAATTTGAGAACGAATGTCAAATTACACTAAACTAACAAAAATGTCAATATGAGAATGAGTCTCAAATCAATATTTTGTTGGTTAAATATCGAGTTTTGCAAATTGTTGGAGATTCACAAATGCAAAACTCGACATTTTCCCATTCTATTCCCATAAAGACGTATAATGTTGAGTTTTAATCTTACCAGATATTGCAAAAAAAACGGCGCGAAAGAGTGAAACGGCTTACGAAAACACTCGTTTTGTGCTGCCGCGTGAGCGGCAGACGTATAAAGTTACAAGCACAAAACGCGTGTAGCAGGCTAGCAAGCCTTCGCAGCATAGCTGCTCGGAGAGTCACTCAAAATGCTCCATCGGAGCATTTTGCCGGCTTCGCCGTCGTTCCCTAGGTTTCGATAAGCCGTTTTCACGACTGGGAGCCGTTTTTAACACAGCCCGGAAATTTTAAAACTCAACATTTGGGATTGTAATCATTTTCCTGGTAATGTCGGCAATTTTGAGCGCGCCTGTCATTGCCATAGTGTCTTCAAGCTCGCCTTTGAGTTTTTCGACGTAAGCTTTTACGCCTTCTTCGCCAGCACCAAAAACAGCGTTCACAAAAGGTCTTGTAATTATTACCGCATCAGCACCGAGCGCAAGAGCCTTGAAAACATCGGTTCCGCTTCGGATACCGCCGTCAACGATAATCTTTATTTTGCCTTTTACAGCCTCGGCAATTTCTGGAAGAACTTCGGCTGTTGCCGGGCAGCCGTCCAAAACTCGTCCGCCATGATTTGAAACTACGATTGCGCTTGCTCCGGCTTCCATTGCTTTGAGCGCACCACGAACAGTCATTACGCCCTTAATGATGAATGGAAGTTTTGCCATCTCAACAATCTGCTTAAGCTCGGCCACAGATTTGCTTCCAGCCGGTGGATTTCTGTTCTTTAAAAATGGAAGACCAGCCGCATCAATGTCCATTGCCATCGCAAAAGGATTTCCTGTGCGGACAAGCTCCATCTTTTCTTTGATTGTATCTAAATCCCAGGGTTTAATGGTAGGAATTCCAATTCCGTTGTTTGCAGCGATTGATTTTGCGGCACCTTCCATAACCTTGATGTTAACGCCATCCCCGGTAAACCCCACGATTCCATTTTTGGCACAACCAGTAAGAAGAGTATGGTTATAAGACAAATCATCGTATTTTTCACCGTAATGAAAATTTACGCTCCCTACAGGACCTGCAAAAACAGGAATAGCAAAATGCTTTCCAAAGAATTCAATAGAAGTATCTACGGTTCCATGCTCATAAATTGTGTCCATATTCACGCAAATATTCTGCCAGGCATTAAAATTACGGATGGCAACGGTTCCGCTCCCCTTAGCCCCAGGACCTGGAATCGTATTTTTACAAGCCACTCCGTTACATACAGGACAAGCCTTGCACTTGTCGCCAATAGTTTTTCTTGCTTCTTTGTAACGGCGCGCGAAGAATTAGAAAATATCTGATTTAATTTTAGAAAATTTGTTGTTTTACCGTGTTTTAGCGGGCTTTTTCATGCATTTTTTGCAGTATAAAATACCCGCAAATTTGTTATTTATTTTTTGCAAACCACTGTTTTTCCAGGATAGTCGGATGTCCGTGTTTCTTTGGCCTCTCAGTAAGGGGTTTGGGCAATTTGTCATTCAGATGGTCTTTTATAAATCTATTGAGTGTACACCAAGTGACACCGCATTCACGGGCAATAGAAAGTTTGCTTCGGCCGTCTTTCAGCCAGCGTTTTATTTTGTATCTGTATGGAGTCAGCTTGTAATGCTGTGGTTTTTGCCCTGGCAATCTTCCGATTTGTTTTCCGGCTTTTCTTGCCCTCTCCAGGCCTTGTTTAGTCCTTTCTGATAGTAATGTTCGTTCAATTTCTGCGGAAAGCCCAAAAGCGAACGCAAGTACCTTTGACTGGATATTATCCCCCAGCTCATAACCTTCTTTGATTGCGATGACACGCACTTTCTTATCCAGGAGCTCTTGCAAAACATCGAGAATCATCATCAAAGAACGGCCTAGCCGCGAAAGCTCCGTGACTATGATTGTGTCGTTCTCCTGTATCTGCTCCATCAGTTTTCCGAGCTTGCGTTTCTCTGGCTTTTTTGTTCCTGAAATTGTTTCTGAAATCCATTGAACATGATGAAGTCTTCTGTAACGACAGAAATTTCTGATTGCAAGTTTTTGATTTTCTACTGTTTGTGTGTCGGTTGAGACTCGAATGTATCCGTAAATCATTGTTTTACCTCCGAGATAATTATGACAGAAAATTAACTTTTAACTGAACGGCTTGCTAATTCAATGGGGAACGATAGAAACGGATACGCCATCAAGCAACACAAAAACAGTGTCGCTTTTTGATTACACTAGCGATACGACTTATTCGGTTGTAGCGCTAGGATATAATACAGTTGATGACAGTCTTGTCTCATTAACATTAAAAACAAAGACAGCAAATAGTTTTACCATAAGAAAATGGATAAGTTCTACTTTTCAGGCTACAATTTGCAATTTTTCGTGGATTGCAATCGGATATTAACTGAACGGCTTGCTTATACAGTGGGGAATTGAACTCGTTGATAAAAACAAGAGGTACAATGACATTACCTACTATAATTATTCCATTCCGCCAATCGTAGTTCTTTCAGCTACCAGAAGCGCAACACGCTGGGAGTCAGCAGGTTTTGTGGGGGCTATTAACATTACAGAGAATGGCTTCCGTGCAAGTTACGGTGAGTATAATGTAGAAACTAACATTGAAAAATATACGTGGTTAGCAATCGGGGAATCAGCTTGAAATGCCGATTGCTAACCAGTCTACATCGGAATAATGATATTTCAGTCTGTACTCAGTTTCTGAGATGGCGTGTGCTATCTCATCATAATCTACACCACCATCTGCCTCTGATCTCCCTATTCCGACAAAAAAAGGTCTATTTTTATATGCTGATGGAAAAGCAAAAGTTCCAGAAGAAGTTATTACTCCCCACTGTATCAGCAAGCCGTTCGCATATTTTATATACCCAAAAGATGTGTCGAATTTATAATCTACAACTCCGTCTAACCTTGCGAATGAGTTTTCGTTTAATGAGGAATTAATTTTGCAATATACATTTTGAGGTAAGATTAGAGCAGCAACAGCATTTGCAATTCTTGTTTGTTTGTTTAGCTTAAAATTTGACGGAAGATATTTTATTATATCATTAATGTTTATCGTATTAGAGAAAGGAATTTGAGCGTTTCCTTCTTGCGGGAGAGTCTTTGACTTTCCAATAATTATATTGTCAACAGCTTTCTGTGAGTTTGAATTAATATATACTGCATCACCAATTAAAATATTTCCCGTTGCTGGATCACTGCTTGTTGGAGTTTTTAAGAGTGCATCACGACCGAGAAGAATATTACCTGCAACGAGTACGTCAGTCTGAGCCTTAGATGAAAGTCTAGCGTTCTGACCTATAATAACATTGTTTTGTGATTCTGTGCTTCGAGCACTGTCACCGATAAAGATATTGTTTCCTCCTGATCCTGTGTCACCGCCAGCTTCATATCCTATAGCAACATTGCGATGTGATGAAGAGTTAAAGTTTTTAAGAGCCCTATATCCAATTGCGACATTATTCCCGCCACCGTTCATAAGAGCCTCTGTGCCAATTGCGACATTATACCCGACGAAAGAATCTTTTGAGGCATTGTAGCCGATGGCAATATTATCGAAGCCGCCGGCAGTACAACCAGCTTCTGTGCCAATGAAAACGCCTCTTGTTCCGTTTCCGATACCAGGCCCGGACTTTGTTCCGATGATTATTGCATCATTGACTTCGCTCTCCATCCGAGCTTTTAGTGTTCCGTCTGCTCTTAAAAAAAATCCTTTTTCTGCCCAGTGATTTGAGTCTAGAGTTCCATCATCCTTGTACCTTGAGCCGCCCCTGATGATACCATTTGTTTGCATGATGATTGTTTTTGCAAACAGCTCCTTTATGAACGCGCTCTTTGCCGCAATTGTCTTCGCAAATACCGTTGCGAAAGCCCCGACGCTCGTCGCATTGGTAGTGTAAGTGTCTACCAGTGCAATCATGTCATTCATAGAGGCGGAGAGATGGGATGTATCGCTGTCCTTTGCCCAATATGAGCCATTCCAGACATAGACGTTTCCGGCAACCGTTGCGCCGGACGTGCCAGCCTTGCCGAAATTGTTGATTGTTATCGCTGATGTCGTGAGGAACCAGTCCCAGTTACTTGATGCGGTATAGCCGTTCGCAGTTCCAGCTGCCGTGAGTTTTCCGATGTATTTTCCGGCTGCGCGCAGCTTCGCCGTTCCAGCGTTCTCATACTCTGTATCACGCGACACGGCAGACCAGGAACTGTTCTGAAATGTGCCGGCTGAGTTATAAGTCTCAATCTGCTCGCAGGTGTAATAATATTTACCGACCGCAAACGACGTGTACTTGCCTTGCGTCCATGTCGTTGTTGTCGCGGCTCCTGTCGTTGTTATGCGGGCTGTTGGGGCGGCGGGTGCTGTTGCTGATGTACCTACATAATACAGAGGAATCCTTTTTGTAAAGTTACCGGTAGCTCCTTTGGGGCCTTGTGCGCCAGTTTCTCCTTTAGCACCTTGAATGTAAGTTCCTCGCGGGGTTGGTCTTGCAGAAATTGACGGAGAAACAGATTGATTGCTTGAAGTGTAAGTAGTTGTTTTTATTGACCAAGAGCAGTTATAGGTCGTTGATACAAAATATTTTCCGCCCCCTCTCAAATAAAGGACTGGGAGACTAGAATTTTTCATTTGAGTGTAACTGACCGGTGATTGATTTGTAGTTTTGCTCGTTGCTTGGGTCCAGCTAAATGTATCAATATATTTCAAGCAAACTGCAGGTGTCGTTCCCCAGCCACTTCTCTGGTCTTGAACATGGAAATCAACGGCAAATCCGCCATTGTTGGTAGACCATGAAGGTTTGGTTCCCGAGTTTAACTGAACTGATACTTTTATTTCCTGAACACCGTTGGCAGACAGGCTAGAACCTACGACTGGATACCAAGTGTCAACATCATATTTTGAAGCAGACAAATCAATCCACTCAGATTTTACCCAATAACTGTCACCTTTTGGTCCTGTAGCACCAGGATCTCCTTTTAGCCCCTGTGCCCCGGTAGCACCTTTGTCGCCTTTTTCACCTTTTATTATTGTCCATTTGTATTTTGTCGGATCGGTACTGTCTTTTACCGTTGTGTCGGTGTATTGGCCGATGTACAGCTTGCTGGCCGAGTCGGTTACGCTGAAGCCGGTCTTTCCGTCTGAGCTGTTTGCGTAGGCGATGTGAAGATAGTATGTTTTTCCGTCTGTTCCGTCCTTGCCTGGAAGTCCGTCCTCACCCTTAGCCCCCTGCAAACCTTGAAAGCGCATCCATTTGTACTTAGCAGGATCTGTGCTGTCTTCGGCCGTATAATCGACATATGTTCCGATGTATTCTGAAGGTGTTTCGGTCATGTCGGCTGTTGCGGTCGGGTTTTCTTTAGAGGAATATTTTATGTGGAAATAACTTGTCTTTCCGTTCGTTCCGTCTGTTCCAGGAGTGCCGGGGATTCCCTGCTCACCACGCTCTCCCTGTAAGCCTTGAAGTCCCGGTTCTCCGCGGTCGCCTTTTTCGCCTTTGAGAGTCGTGTAGATTCTGCTCTGGCGGGTCAGCGGTTTCACGACTGGCTCATCAAGAGTGATTAATGTCGTTGAGTAAATATCAAGGTCGGCATCGAGCGATGAGCTGACTGCGAGTGCCAGAGTCCTGAATCCTGAGAGGCCTGTATCAAGGCTGACGAAAGTTCCTGGGATGATATATCTGTCCGTCTTAATCTCAGCCTTGTATTTTACGCCACAAAAATAGCTGTTAAGTGCTCTTACCAATGAAGCGGCTGATTCTGAGTCGAAGATGAATTCTGATTCGCAGACATATTCGTTTGTACCTGTGCCGCAGCTTATTGAATGCTCTGTGTCACGGTACCAGGCATCTGCACGGATTGAGATACTGTAGACCTGGGCATCTTCGTCAGCAGTGTTCAGTAGACGGACTGCTGCCTGACGGTAGCCGAAATCCGTTCGGTCTATCTGAATGTTTCCCTTTTCCCAGTCTTCCACAAGACGGTGCTTCTCGGTGTATACGAGCTGTGAAGTTGAGCTACGGCGGTACGCAGTCTCTCCGTTGTATTTCTTGTAGCTTTCCGCATATCCTGATGAAAAGCTCTGCTGAACTTTGCCCTGGTCGCTCTCAATGTTCGGATCTGACTCGAACGGATAATATGTATTTTTCTGAACAATTGCAGGGGCTGCCGTGTTATCTGACTGATACCCAGAGCCTGCGTAATACACAAGCTCATCTGTTTTTTTGGTGAGTGTGTTATACTTTACGGTGATGCACTTGTATTTTTTGTCGAGGCGTGAGATTTTCGGGCTCATGAATATTTCAGAATCATCAAGGTCCTCGGCTTCTGATTCCAATGGCACTTCCTTGAAATCCCAGATTTTGAGAACGCCTTCCGCGTCAAAAAAATAGCAGAAGCCGTACTGAAAAAGAAGGTTGTCGAGGTTCGTTTTATATGACGCGCCCTGGTCAAGCACGAATGCCGGAACCATCGCGCCTGTCGATGTGTAGTCGAATGACAGCGAACAGTCATCGCAGATTCGCTGGATTATATCCTCAAGCTTGGAATTTATATAGCCGATTTCAGAGATTGTTTTTTGCTCCAGCTTGTTTGTGTAGTCACGGATAGTAACGCTGAGGGAATCAACCGGGCATGGGTCGCCCATATCCTCCCAGGAAAGCTGGCTGTTTATGATGCCTGTGAAAAGCGGCGTGCCGTCACGGGCATTCAATACGGCTTCAAGTTCATCTGAGAGGGCGAGCAGTCTGAAAACATCCGGCTCATAGTTTATCGTTAGCTCTACGCTCGATTCCTCGTGCTGTAAATTCTCGTTGCACAAAGACCTTTTTATCTGGCAGGTCTTTGGGTAGATTGTCACGGATTCTTCTCCGTGATTGATTGTGAGGTATATATCTTTGAAATCTGACATTTTTCTATCCTTATGCGCTCATCGGGAGCGGTGCTTTTTTGCCGGAGCGTATTCCCAGTGCAATTCCGTTGTATACGGCATCCGTGATTTCCTGCTGGGTGACAACAGAACCATGGACATTAAGCTGTACATTGATGATATTTCCTGAGCCAGTGCCACCCGATTTTCCGCCGACCAGTGCGAGGTCTCCGCGGCGGATTCCTTCTGCGAAAGTTCGCGGAACTATGGTCTCGCCCTTGTGGACGACTGCGGGCATGTCGTGTGGAATTTCTGGAGTTCCGACATCAAGACGAAGGAGCCTTCTAACTGCGTTGCCGCCTTTTTTTACACCTCTTTTGATGCTTGAGCCTACTTCCTTTGCTTTTTCTACAAGACCGGATGCCTTATCTTTAGCACCGTCACCAATGCTTGAGACAGCATTTCCTATTGCGTCCTTTATGTTCGTCCAGAGGTTCTCAAAAAAACTGACAACCTTGTTTTTAACATAACTGAAACCGTCCTTGATCCAGTTACCAAAATCAGAGAAATAATCGCCAAGCGTCTTGACATTGAAGTAGATGTCGCCGGTATTATCTGCTATGTCCCCCAGTTTCTCGTTCATCTCTTGCTCAATCTCATACAATTTGTCATCAGCAATGGCTGAATATTCTTCCGCCCGCTTGTTGTATTCATCGCGGGTGATTAATCCGAGCTCATACTGAGACTGTAGAGAACTAAGCTGTGCATTGAGGAGATCGTTCACGGAATCCATCTGTCTTTGGTATCGTTTTCGAAGCATTTCAGTATGCTTCTCTGCTTCTTTTGCAGCTTCATCCGTACTTTCGCCGATTTCCTTCATTTTCTTGACGGTACCGCCGAGGAAAGCAAAGAACTTGCCGATGTAGTCATTGTAAAAACGAATCAGCGCGTTGAAAATTGGTGTCAAAAGCTCGAAGATACCCGTGAAGATATTACCGATTGCCGTTAACAGGGCCATGATTATCTGAATTATTGGTTCAAAACGATTGAGAATGTCAGCTATCTGTGCAAATGGTTTTATGATTTTTCCAATCGTCGTGCCCAGTGTCTCCAAAAGGTCAACAAAGGGCTGAAGGAACTCATCGACGAGAGGGCCGATTATGTCCATTATCTTTCCGATTATCAATGAAAAAGGATTGAGAAGCTTGTTGCCGTTTTCAAGGGCGGCGGTAGCTTTGACAAGTCCCGAAACAAAGCCGTTTATGATGCCAACGATTCCGCCTGCGATTCCGCCTTGCATGAATCCCTGCACAACCTGACCGGCTTCTGTATTTCCAAGGGCATTTGCAGCTGCGGATTTTGCTCCGTTAACGGCAGCCCCCTTCAGGTCTCCGCGCTTGATTGCCTCGACCGTCTTAATGTCGAGTTCTTCGAGAACCTTTTTGAAACGCGAGTTGTATTCTTCGACCTGTGCAAGTCTGGCGTTGTGACTTTCTTCTGAATAGTGCTTCTCAAGATTTGCGGCAGCCTTGATGTATTCGGAGCGAGTCTGGTACTCCTTGCCGTATGCGGTGAGGGAGTCTTTATTCAACCTGTCAACGGCCTGTTTCTGCTCCACTTCGATTGCTTTCAGCCGTGAGTCCGTGTCGCCTTTTGCAAGCCATGAACTGATGTTTTTGAGTGCATCCGAGATTTCCTTGTCATAAATCTTTTTTCTTTCATTTGCGTAGTATTTCTTCAACGCCGTAAGCTCGCGTTGATATGCTTCGTATTCAGCGGTATTTTTCCAGCGGTAGTTATTTCCAAACGAAGACTCTGCCTGCTTGGTCAGTGCTGCCATTGCTTTTTTCTCCTGGTCGTTGATTCGGTTGATTGCCGAAGAATTGCCAGCTGCAAGTTTTTGGCTCCATTCGGTCGTAAAGTCGAGAATCTTTTGCCGAATCTCTCCTGTATTTTTTTGAGCCGCTTCGAGACGTGCATTAAGTGTGTCATAAAGGTGCTGGTCACTTTCGACAATTCTTTTGGCTTCGGCAACTTTCTTTTCAAGGTACGCATAGTCAGGATTTATTTCGCTTCGGGTAAGTCCTGCATATCTTTTTCCTTCAAGTGGAACGGATATGTTTTTTGGTGTTGAGGCAAGCTGAGATTCAAATGCAGAGAGCGTTTGGTTTGATGTGGCGAGTGTTTGCTTTGCCTCAGCAACCGCTTTGGTGTAATTGTCTACGGTTTTCTGTGCCTGCGAAAGTGAGCTTCCAGTCATGAAGGACATATAGTCTTCTGTCTCAGTTTTCAGGGATGCAATAGCTTCTCTCTGCTTCTGTGCGGCAAGTGCTGCTTCGTTGTGTGCGCCTGCTGTCTTCTGCTGGGCGGCGGCGTATGCGACAAAGCCTGCTGTGGCGGCTGTAACTGCGGCGATTCCCGCGAGCATGAGCGGGTTCGTAAGTGAGAGCGCGGAGTTAAGTGCCATCTGCGCGGCGTATGTCGTCCAGATTTTTGCGACCAGTGCAACAAGGGCGACAATCATCTTCACATTGATTGCGACGGCAATCGCGGTTATTGCTCCGACAAGGAGACCCTTGAAAAGCGGGCTTGAATTGATTGCGTTCGTGATTTCGGTGTAGGCATTGACGATTCTCTTAAGGATTGGCATGAGCATGTTTCCGAGAGAGGCTGCGAGGCTGTTGGTTGCCTCGCGTGCTCCGGCGAGGGTGCTTGCCCAGGAATCGGCGGCAAGGCTCATGGTGCCGAAATATCCGCCGCCTTCATTTGTGAGTGTCTTTATTGCTTCGTTGAGGTCATGGAAGCTGATTTTTCCCTTGCTCGACATGTCGGTAATCTCCGCCGTTGTCTTTCCGAGGTTCTTAGCGAGCGTGTCCAGAATCGGGATGCCCCTCTCCATGTAGATGTTGAGAACTTCCATGTCGGCCTTGCCTTTTGCGCTCGCCTTTGCGAAGGCGTTCGTGAAGCTCGCGAATTTCTGCGAGTCACCGAGTGCGAGGTCTCCGAAACGCGTGAGGTATTCTTCCATGTCGTTGAGTCCGACTTTGGCGGTCTTCAATACCTGCGTGGCGGTTGAAAGCTCAGTAAGATTGAACGGGGTGTTTACATTGAATGCGTTTATCCTGTCGGCAAGCGCGGAGCCTGCCTCCATGTCATTCAGCATTATGCCGAAATTATTTCTTACCGTGTTTATGGAATCCGCGCTCTCCAGGGCATAGCTTGCAGTTTTTGCAAGGAATTTGTCAAACTTAACGGCGGCGACTGTAACCGCAAGATTTCCGACCTCCGATTTGAGTTTCTGGAACATGCCCATGAGGCCGTTGTTTTTTGAGTCGATGTCATCAGCCTGTTTTCCGAGGTTCTTGTATTCCTCGACGAGCTTTTTGATTTCAGATTGCTCCGGCTTGAACCCCTGCGCAATGAGGGAAAGCGTTCCGTCTTTAAGTTTCTGCTGCATTGCCCGGAGCTCAGATGATGATGCCCCGAACAGCTTTATTGATGATGCCGCCTGTTTCGCGGCCACTTCCAGGTCCGTGAATGTAGCTGAGTTTTTCTTGATTTTTTCTGATGCATCCGAGACTTTCTCGGCCATGCCCTTGAGTTTCGCCGACATGTCAGAGAGACTTGCCACAGCCTGGTCAGCGAGGACTTTAATCTGATATTCGAGAGTTTTCTTGTCCGCCATGCCTTACATTCTGCGGCAATATCGCTTTAAATGCCGTAATGCGGGCAAAAAAATGGCGTCAAAGCGGGGTTTTATGCCAGCCTTGACGCTTGTTTGTAACTTTTTTTATTTCTTTTTGAGCTCTTTTTCGCGCTCTTCCTGCTCCCATTTACTTTCCTCAATACGGAACAGGTTGATTGCCATCGTTATGCTCTCCGGCTGCTCAGCCCAGCCCCCGCTGAAAGGAAGACACTGCATGTTTTCCGTAAGTATGTAGACCCGATATGCGCTCCAGAACTCTTCGTTGACATAATCTCCGAAAGAACCGCGCTCAATGAAGATTTCGTTTCCGTCGTCATCCTTGACCCGCGTGTTCCAGAGAACCTTTGCACGCCTGCCTTTATACTCATGCTCATGCAGGCCCTCTTTAAATATGCGGAAGGCTATGCGGAGTTTTTTTCGTTGATTCCCCGTTTGAGAGCTGCGCGCAGTTCCCTGACAATCTCATCATAGAGGTCGCCGAATACACACGGAGCCTCACGGAGTGTTTTCGCACCGTTGATTTCAATTGTCTTTCCGTCAACCTCAGCCGAGCAGTTGTAGATGCCTGTGAGCATGGCATCGATGATGGCGTTGTCGTCTGTTTTCAAAACGATGTCAACGCCCTCGACATTGCCCTTGCTGTCTGCGCGGGCCTTTGCCTCGCTCCTGTCCTCAATACGCTCACGGATTGCGATTGAAGGAATCTTGTATTCTACGCGGATTCTTTCTGCTTCCGGGAGGTCAAGGTTGTGGTTCCATTCAGGATAGAACACGCCTTTTTGTGTTACTGAAATTTTCATCTTTTAGTCTCCTGTTGTTGTTTCTCCGGTGAGGCTCGGAATGTCGAGTGAATAGAATACCGGATCCATTCCTGTCATGCGCATCGAGCTGTCATAGCTCTGTGCGTTTCCTGTCTGGCCGCCGAGGTTCATGTTGTAAAGATAAACCTGGGCGAACACGAATGCTTCTGTCTCGCCTGGAGTATCGGTCTTTCGGACATAGCCGAGGAAATAGACTGGCTTATTCTCAAGCTCGCTGACAGTCACGGTGCCGTCAGCTGTGCGGCGGAAAAGCTTCATTGTCTTTGCGACGATTCCGTCAACTTCGTCCGAGACTCCGAGAGTCATGATTGAGTTGACGGTGCCGGTTGCCTCTTTCTTTCCGAGACGGTACTTCTTGAAGTTGTCCTTCAAGCGTGTGACCTCAATCTCGCCCTGCGTGATCTGGAACTGCCAGCCTGTCGCATCAGCGACATGAGTGAGGTCGAGCTTAATGAGCTTGTCACCGTTGGCAAGAACCTCTTTTCCGGTAGCCGGATAAAGTTCTCCGACCTTCATTCCTTTCGGAATGAAGGAGCCGGTGTCTGCGATTGCGGAGATGAGGTACATTCCGCTTCCGTCTCCGTCCGTTTCACCTCCGACAAGCCGGTTCAGTGTTTTCTGGCCGTCTCCGGTATATTCGGTGCCCTTCGAGCCTGTCATGATAAGGCCGTCGTCACCTACCAATGGCGTCTCTTCTCTTTTTGCCATTATTGTTCCTCCTTTTTCCCGTCTTTTTCAGAACCAGCGGTTTCCGTTTTTTTTCGCGGTGTCTGCTCAGGTTCGTTTTTTTTGTTTTCGTTCTCGAGTACGGTTGTCCTTCCGTTCTTGGTCTTGTACCGTGTGATATGAACCATTTATTGCCTCCCTGTAGGAATGGTTATCAGAACAATCCTGTCGTCATCGGCATACTGAATCTCCGTGCTGTCGGGCGAGCCGACAAAGGAATCCTCCGCCGAGATTTTCTGGATGATCCTTGTGTTCGCGAGCGGGATTTCTCCGCCCATCGCATTGTCTGTCTCTTTCCATGCCTTTAGATGAAGTTGTGGCGTGGAAAGATATTCGTCAAGGCTTTCTATGAGGTCACAAGCCTGCTCAAGTCCTGTCTGGCTTTCCAGGCTTCCCTGTACGGCGACCTTGATTCTCAATGTGCGGCTGGTGTATTTGCCAAGCCGTGCGTTATCCGGCACACTTTTAAGGAGCGACAGCGCGATGATTACGCCTTTTTCCTTTAGGCTTGCCGGGGTTATCACGACTTTGGTCTTGAACGAGTCGCCCGCTATGTTCCGCTCCAGCTGGGAAGCGAAGAGTTTCAGGGCCTCGTATGTTCTCAACCTTGCACCTCCTATGCGTCAGGGAAAATCTCCCTCTCAATCTGCCTCATCTCGTCATCGCTCAGATACCAGAATTTGCGCGCCGGAATCGTAACAGTTTTCCTAAGATAATAGGCGACCCGAGTATCCGAGTCCTTGTCTTTCTTCCTGTAGCACACGGTGCGCCCGATCCTGAACACCCTGTAACCACCGTTCCGAAGTCCGTCCAGAACATCCTTCGGCTTGGGGCCGTAACGCCTCTCAAGCTGGCGGGTTCCCTTCGCGGGTATGAACAGCCAGTTCTTGCGGGCAGTAATCGTGCCACCGTCGTTCATGAGCGGTGCCTGGATCTTCGTGGTTCCGGCAATGACAGTGTTCTTGTCCTTCAGCTCGCTCGTGATTGAGTCCCTGAGCGAGCCGGTATCTTGAAGCGGCCGTCCTGCTCCACGGTATTCTTCCGTCGCTTTTGACAGCGGCGTGAAACCTTTGCCGTCGTAGATGTGAAACCTGAGGATTTCTGCGGCAGTGATTCCGGCTTTTTCAAGCCGTGCCGTGTCAGAAAGTTTTTTTGCAAGCTCATCAAGCTCATCCGCAACCTGATTGCTCACAGGCTTTGTCTCCTGGCTTTCCATACCCGCCGCATACGCGGTGAGTCTTTTGGGCGAACAACACAGGCTGACTGAGCCTTCTGCGGTTTGTCCGAGTTGTCCGTATCAGGGAACGAGCCGTAGGCTGCGATGATTGTGTTCTTCGCCTGTATGCGGTACTCGCGCCCCGCTTCCTCGTGCCCAAGTGCCATGTGCAGCTCGTAGATTGACTGCATCAGGACTATCTGGCGGACAACCTTGTTGTCCAGGTCAAATTTCACATGCAGGTATGAGAGCACGGCACCAATGTAAGTCTCCGCCCGGCTGACGGCATCGAGCACGAATTTGTCACTTTTCTCGCTCAGCTGCATGTAGAGGTTGTTGGACAGACATTCCGCCACATCCTCTTTGGTGACAGCCGAACCGAAAGGCTCGAACTCCGTTTCTTTCTGCGTCTCCGCAAGGATTCCTTCAATGCCGTACTCTTCCATATCAGGCTCCTTCCTAGTTGAATGCCACTGTCTGCTTAGACTGGCGTTTCATTGCGAAAGCTGGGAGCGGCTTTGAGTAACCGATGAGCTTGATGCCCGACGGATCCTCGCAGTTGATTGGCTTTGCGTAGAACGGCATTGCGGCAAGCTTTGCGTCCATGTCGTCGATTGCAAGATAGAAGAGGTCTCCTGGGTTCGCGATGTCGATGATGCGGCTTTCGTCAGCTCCGAGGATTGCCTTCGCCTGCTGTGAGCCTGGCAAAGTGTATGATGTGTCGAGCGGACGAACATCATATTTTCCGAAAAGCTTCATGCCTGTGTCTGTCCAGACAATCGGGAGATTGTCCTTGCTTGTCATTGTGTCAACGATCTCGTTGTACACTGTCGCACCGACAAAGTTGACGGGGCTGGAAGCCGCACCGGCTTTCTTTCTGTGCTCGGTAAGTCGTTCTTCAAGCCATTTTCGGAGCTGGCCGACATCGCCCTTCTTGAGAGTTGTTGAGCTGATTGCGTGCGGGTCGCCAAGATCAATCTCTTCTTTGCCGGTGATTGAGCCGTCTGATGCGAGAGGGTACGCGATTTTACCGCTGAGTGCCTGGCAGATGAGTGTCTCGGTTGACTCGCTGATGCGGTCACGAAGATACTCAAGATTCTCGTTGACCCATGCGCTGATTGCCTGCTCATCGCCAAGTGAGATGAGGGTGTTGAGGTCTGCCGCACTGATGAACTTTGACGGAATGAAACCGTCAACCTCAATCATCTTTCGGACAGATGAGCCGTCATCAAGTGAATATGAGCGGCTCCCACGTCTTACGAGCGGGATTGAGCCAGTTACCCGCTGAATGTCCTCAACGGCAATGAATGCTCCTGACTTCTGTTTCTGTCTTCCAGCTGGGAAGAAGAGGTCTTTCATTGGTGTCTCTGGCTTAGGCATATTGCTGATGATGTCAGCGACCTTTGCCTGTGTGAAATACTTACCGAATCTTGCGGCGTAATTAATTGGCATCTGTTATTCCTCCTGGGCGGCTGATTCGCCCTCGATGCAGTAGATTCCTGCGGACCGCAAATCCTCAACGCTGCCGTCCGTGATTGCGCTGCCGTCGGCATATACGAGCTTTTCTGCGCGCACTGCTCCGTGAAGACAAGCAAGGATTACCGCTCCGTCAGCTTTCTCTTCAAGAGGCTCGACCGCTACGGCAACAGGCTTGTGCTCCGCGTCGTTCTTTGCGAGAGGAACATAATTTCCCTCGTCCTTGTAAAGCAGGGTTCCTGCCGAAAATTTTGCGGTTTCATCGGCGATTGCCGCACCGCTTACGATATGGTGGTCACCGTGCAGAATCTGGGGGCGGGTGACTTCCACTTCTCCAATAATCTTGTTCATGTCTCCTCCTTACACATGGCCGAACATTTTTGATGCGAGCGGTTTTTCAGGGGCAGCCGAAGCTGAGTCCGAAAGGTTGAGCGCACCAGGCTCAACGGGCTTCGCCATTTTTCCGAATACCTCGGAAAGGACAGCAACAGGGCTTGCAGTGCGTTTTCCCGTGCCGTCAGAAAGCTCGATTGTCTTTCCCTGCTCGAAGCTGTCTGCGAGTGCGAGAAGCTTCTCCAGCTCAGCTTCGGGAACTTTTCCCTCGGCGGCCTTGCGGAGTGCTTCTTTCTCGCTCTCACGCTGTCTTGCAAGGCTGTCGCTCAGGAGCTTTTCCTTTGCTCCGGCCTCAGCCTTTAGGCGTTCGTTTTCTTCGCGCAACGCCTTGATTTCCTCTTCGCTCATAAGAGCCTCCTCTATTTTTATCTTTTGGGTTTTGGTTTGAGTGTCGGAAAGGTAAAGTTCCTTTTCGCCTGTGCCCGGAAATGCCCTAATTCCGTCTGTGTCGCTTGCAGCCAGCGTTTTCTCAGCCTCGCTCATGTCTTTTTCGATTGAGTCATGAAGGTCTTTGATTGCCGGTGGTTCGTTGCCGAGGTATGCAAGGTGATGAAGGTACATCTTTCCGTCGCTGGCACGCTGCTTCGCGCCGATGGACACATCTGGATAATAGCCTTCGTCAACTGCCTGTGAGAGAGTGTCGTGCTCCTCGATTTCAGCCCAGAGGCTCTTTCCTTTCTTGTCGTATGTCACGCTGATTACATTGCCCAGCCGTGGGCGGTCATCGCTCCAGTGATTGCCGAGCTTGATTGGAGCGCGCTTGATTTCTGGGAATGTCTCCGCGATTTCCTCAAGCTCGCTTTCTTTTACCACGGTCGGATTCTCGATTGAGCCGAAGATGCCAGCCTTGGCGATTTGTCTTTTTCTGATTTTCATGATTCTCAGTTTATTCTTGATGCACGATGATTGCTGAAATATGGGCAGGAATGAGCGAGCTGGTTTAAAATGAAAAAGCCCCGGAAGTCTTGCTTTCGGGGCTTATAAAGGTTCTGAAAATTAGAAGTCTATTTGTCAATGATTTTTAATTTCGTGTCTTTTGCCATCTCGTTGATATTAAGGAGCGGCATGATAGGAATCGCGAAACCTGCATTGTACATTGTTTGTGAAATAATTGCACGAACATAAGGAAACAGAATGGTTGGAGCTTGGGTTCTTGCAAGGAATTCTTCCTGTTCTGGTGTGAAAGTTCCCATGCTGACGAATAATCCTGTTATTTCGAACATTCCTTTCGCCATCTCATGCTGGTCGTTTTTTGACAGTACTGAGACATAGACTCTCAAGCCTGTGACATAAAGAACCTTATCCGCAGAATCCTTATATTTAAGGGCATCGCGAAATGAGAAAGAATACTTTACATCAAAATCGTTTTGTCTGCTTGCCAAAGTTGATAGGTTTTGTTCTACCGTAAAATCTATTTTGTCAACTTTGTATGAATCAAACTGAAATCCTGATTTTACGCTACCATCAGCCACTGCATTTCCCCCGCCGTCATTGGCTTGTAAAATTTTTCATCGACAACATATTCTTCTTTTCTATATCGGACTGAATAATTTGCGTCACTATGTAATGTTATTGACACCTGACCAGCGACATCAAATGTGTTGTCCAGATTGTCAATGTCATCTTTGAAAGACGGGGAGTTTTCATATAAATAATCAAAAAACTCATCGTCATTCATTGTGCAGAAAAAGCTGGTCATTGCTTCCAGTTTTTTCAGTTCTTCTTCTCTTGTCATTTTTTTACCCATTGTCTTTGTGTCACTAAACACGGATTGTCGCGTACTGTATATATATCGACGCATTTTGCCGTCAGTTTAGAGCCGTAAAGGAAATCCGATTCTGCAAGCTTCTTGTAATAAAAATGTGCTTTTATACTTGTGTAAGTATCGGACAGCATTTTGTATGACTCAAAAAGATAATCCAGTTTAAGACCGATTTGCTCTGGTTTTATTCCTTTTCGAGTCATGGCGGAATTAAATTTATCTGCAACGGATTTGATGTAACCAAGTTTTTCTTCATCGGTCAAATCAAGCATATTGCTTAAATTCAGCTCCGCTTTTACGATTACTTCTTTATGTTTTTCGGAAAGCCACCATTCAGCACGAGATTCGTGTTCCCAAAAATACATTCCCTTGCCAAGAAAATCTGTATCGGAATCATCAATTATAAGATAATCAGGGTTGTCAATAAACTTAGTGCAACGCTGTTTGTCATTCGCATGATAACCCGTCATCTTACTGGCAAACCCTCCTTTTTCTAAGCTATTATAAATATACCACATTTTACCGCTTTGTACACGGAAAAAGAAGCCCTTCTAAACGATTTTTAAATGGTTTTTAGCGTGTTTTCGGGCAAAAGCGGATAATTTGCTACCGAGTGCCCGAAAGACGCGTTTACGGCGGTTTTTTAAATTTTGCGGGTATAATGGGATTCTTTCTTTGTTTGTAATTCTGTATTGACAAAATAACAAATACATTCTATACTAGAATCATCAAGAGGAGGTAAGCCATGTGAAGCAAAAAAAGAAAAAGCCACTGACCAATGCTGAAAAGATTGCCCTGCTAGCGATTCTAGTTCAGATAGTCTTGTGGCTCTTAGACAAGCTGCTTAAGTAGCTTCAAGTCGGATATGCTGCCAGTCATTCAACTGGCACGCTTTTAAGGTACATCTTATTTTCGGAGGTGTCAACATGGAAAACAAAAGGCTCACTATAATGCTTGCGGTGCTTCTGGTACTTGAATTGATTCAGGTTATAGAAAAGATTGTAGAACTTGTTATGAGGTAAGCCATGACGGAAGAAAAAAAATATTCAGGCTACGGCTACCATGGCGGAGGCCGAAAGAAAGGCAGCGGAGAGGGAACAAAGCGCGTTTCTTTTTCCGTGAGCTGCAAGCCGGAAGAATTGGAAAAAGTTAAGGTGCTTGCAGAAAAATCAGGTAAAACAGTCAGCCGATTTCTGCTCGACCTTGCTTTCAATACGGAATGTTAATTTTTTATGCCCCGAAAGTGAAATCACTTCCGGGGCTTTTTTAATGCCTGCTCATAAGGCGGTTCTCATGCATCCAGGCCAGCACGCGCCCGAAGAGGCGGAATGTGTCAGCGTCTGCCGAGTTTGACGGATCAAGTTCCTTTAGCAGTTCAGCGTCTTTGATGTTCTCCGTGTGCATGGAATAGATTCGTATCCTGCCGGTAATCTCATCGAATTTCACAAGCTTGCAGAAAACCGAGCCGTTCAGGGCGAACACATACAGGTCATCGGTCACAATCTGCCCGCGCTCTCCGTCAAACAATATTATGTCTCCGTCATCTATGCCCGCACCGACCATGCTCGTGCCCCGCGCACGGAACGCATACACAGCCCTGTCTTTTAAGCTTGGGAGCAGGTGCATTGGCTCTATGTAGCACTCCACTGAATCCGCATCCTGCCATTCTTCTCCAGGACCGCATGACACTGACTGTCTGAGCAGCGGTATCTTTGCCACCGACTCCGCCACAGCTGTTCCCGGCTCGTCAACAAACATGTTACCTTCTCCAGTAAGAAGCCAATGGGCATTGACTTTATATTTGGAAATGATTAACTCGAGCCAGCTTGGTTTTGGCTCAGATTCTCTTTGAAACATATTACTGAATGTCGCTTGGGGAACATTCAAGGATTTTGCAAAAGCAGAATCTGATAATCCAGATTGTTTTATAACTAATCTAATTCTATTCAATATTGATTGCATAATTACCTCTTTTATTCATTTTTCGCTTGACACCTAATCATTTATGGGTTAGATTTAATTCATAAATGATTAACTTGTTAATCAGAAATTGCAAATATCTGTTAAAAGCAGATTAACAAGTTAATCAAATATCGGCCAAAAATACTGTCGATGTTAGGAGGTCAAAGAAAGATGAGCCTGCTGTTAGGACTGGGAATCGGAGCGTTCGGTGCTATCGGGTTTTACAGCATGGCGTTTGTTATTGAAAGCGGTCTTGCGGAATCGTTTTTCCAAAAATCCGTCCAATGTGTCCGGGAGACATTCTTTGCGGATGAGTATGTACAGTTCGTTTTGCAGGAATTGAACAGCGGAAGAAAACTCAGCCTCAATATGCTCCTGTACAGCAGCATCATCGTCTACAGGCATCGTCTGCAAACCGATGAGCTTTGCATGGAACCGGACGAGCTCTGCACATACCTCTTTGCTTGCAATTGGAATGGCATAAGCATAGAGTCCGCTGATTTTTTCACCGACCTGAAAGACTTTGTTCTGGGCAGTCAGTTCCTGCGAGAGTACACAGTCTCGCAAGTCCTTGGTCACAAAAGTCATAAGGTCGCCGTAAAACTTGCGCCTTTCTGGGATAAGGTTGTCAAGGACATGTTCCTTGAAAGCCCGCTTGTCCGACAGGACATTAAAGAACTGCTGTATAACCAGCACGAGTAAGGACGGAACCACGGCAATAAGAGCCGTGACAATCTGACTTTGCATAAAAAGCCCCCTTTGTGGAAAAAAATTGTCTGTAGCAAAGCGATTATACCACAAAGTCAGGGCTTACTAATAAAAAAGCCCGCTGCACCCGCAGCGAGCCGGAGATTAAGGAAAGGCTCATGGGAGCCAGGCCTTATGGCTCCCATTCTTACATAGGACGGATAAGACCGTCAAGGGGGAAACATGATTGACACTGTACGGGGCAGTCGCCCGTTCCCGATAGACCACGAGCGACAAGAGCGTTGCACAAAGATGCTGGGTAGCTTAGGTATGACAATAACAGAACTTGCACTTCATTTGGATAGAAGCAAAGTTTTGATTTCAAACGTTGTATCGGGTCGGCAAATTTCACCAACCGTAGAGTCATGTATCGCTGATTTTTTCGGAGTTCCGCATGACGCGCTTTTCCCACCACGCACCGCTGGCGAGATTGCCCAGATGCGTGAGCGTGAGGCTCGCGAGAAGGCAGAGACAGAGCGCATGAGACGGGAGCGTATGGCACTCAGGGAACAGGCACTCGCAGGGCTTAGGGAGAGTGCGTGATGGAGCTGATCGGAACGAAGGAGCTTTCCATGGCTCTCGGCATGGATAGAAAGACTGTGCTCGAAAAAGCCAAAAAAGGCGGCTGGGCATACATGGAGAAAAGCGGCGGGATGCGGTTCATCGAGAACAGGCTTCCCACTGACGTGAGGTTCGCGCTGGCGGCATACCGCTCCGGGCATCCGGCAACGGTCAAAGAGAGCGTGAAAGCCGAGCAGACGGAAGGCAGGAAGCTTGCCGGGGACGCGTTCCTCAACGCCGGTGACAGGGCACAGGAGACGGCACAGTACAGGGCCGCGCTCATTTATGAGTACAAGGAAAGCGGCATGAACGTTCAGTCATTCTGCGAGGCATACAATGCGGGGCTAATCTCCGCACCACTGCACGCTAAGCTCGGCGAGGTCAGCAAGGCGACATTCTACAACTGGCTCGCCGCCTGGAAGAAGCTGGGAGCGAGCGGCGTGGTCCCGAAGTACGGCATGAGCCGTGGCGGGGCCGGAGAGACGCTGACCGACGAGGAGCGCGACCTATTGAAGCAGTTCTGGCTGAGGAACACGCAGCCTTCTGCACGGCACGCATGGATTCTCATGCGCGAGAACATACCGTACTCGCGCTGCACATATCAGACCGCACTGCGATTCCTTAACAGCATACCTAAGGTGATAGCCGGTTACGCAAGGCAGGGAGCCGGAAGGTTCGAGAACTTGTTCCTTCCGTACATGGAGCAGGACATAGAGCGATACAAGTCGCTTGAGGTGGTCGTGTCCGACCATCACTGCCTCGACTGCGTGGTCATGTACCGGGGGCAGCTTACCCGCCCATGGATAACGACATTTCAGGATCTGAGGAGCGGTAAGGTGCTCGGATGGTGCCCGACCGTCAAGCCGTCAAGCCTGTCGATTGTAGTCGCGTATTACATGTGCTGCATACGGTACGGAATCCCGCTGGCAGTGCTGTTCGACAACGGCAAGGACTACCACTCAAAGTGGCTCACCGGGCACACGGAGAGCGCAAAGGTGATGCTCCCTGAGGGCATCGAGGATGAGCAGGAAATTGAGTTCAAGGGCCTGTTCCAGATAGTCGGAAGCGACGTGCGTTTCACACGGACATACAACGGAAAATCCAAGGCGCGGCAGGAACGGTATTTCCGCATCATCGGTGAGTACCTTGCGAAAGAGATGGGAACTTATGTCGGAAGCGACACGAAGACACGCCCTGACGATGCGCAGCTTATGTACCGCTCCATCAACGGCATGGCACAGAGACACGACATCCCTTCATGGGAAGAGTTCGTCGAGCGTGCAAATGCGATGATCGAGTACATCAATGACAGCCTTCCATGCACGAGCGCGTATATGCATGGAAAGACACGGAGCGAGGTGTTTGAGGAAAACCTTCCGCCGGAGATAAGGAGAGCGGACAAGGCTGTCCTTCAGAAAGCACTCCTTAAAGGACAGATGCGCAAGGTCGGAAGAAACGGCGTGTCGGTGCACGGCGTGGACTTCTGGAACATGGAGCTCGTAAGGTTCCAGCGGACGGAAATCCGCGTTTACGAGGACATAACGAATTCCGAGCGGGTCATGTGCTGTACAAAGCAGGGAGAGTTCATCTGCTATGCCGAGGCTAACTACTTCAAGGAGAGCGGAGAGCTTTCGCGCGACATCGACAAGCTCACCGGAGCACGCAAGTCAATCACCGAATGGGCGGTATGCGGAAGCGGTCAGGTCAAGGTCGCGCCGGAGTTCGAGACAATGGTGGATGTCGCACTCGAAGCTTACAGGGCAAAGGGAAGCTCGGACGAGATAGGTCATGTGGACAAATTCCTGGACTACACGCCGGAGCAGGCAGCCGACAAAAACATGGAGAAACGCCAGCCAAAGGGTGGCAAAAATGGGCTTAAAAGCCCGTTCTCAGCGGATTCTGAGGACATAGAACTATATGCACAGGAGGCATAAAAATGAGACAGGAGATTAAGGAAAGGCTTGAGAAGACAATCTCGGCCTACGGAATCTCGAAGGCACAGGCAAGCCGGGAGATGGGCTATTCAAGCTCGGTCGTGTCAGCGTACACATCGGGCTCTTATTCGGGCGACATCGCGCAGCTTGAGGACAACATCGTCAACTGGTGCGCAAGGCAGGAGCGTCTTCACAAGCGGAAGAGAATCCCGACTGTCGAGACCAGCGCGCTGAAATCAATCTGCAAGGCAATTCAGATGGCACACTCGTACCACGACATCGCGCTTATCACGGCGGACGCGGGCGGCTCAAAGACGACGAGCGCGAAATTCTACGCAGAGAAGAACGGGAACACGACTGTCCTTATCCAGGTCGTTGCGGGCATGAACAAGAAGATGCTTGTCACTGAGATTGCCGAGAAGCTGGACCTCAGCACGCAGAGGGTACCGTTCAACACGCTCGTGCAGCTTACGGCAAAGGCCCTGGCAGAGCGTGACAGCCTCGTGATAATCGATGAGGCGGACTACCTGAAAAGCGACGCGCTTGAATTCGTGCGAAGGCTTGTGTACGACCTCGGCGAGAGCGGGCTTGTCCTTATGGGGCTACCACGGCTCAGGGGCATGATACAGAACCTCAGGAGCGACCACCGGCAGCTTGAGAGCCGAATCGGCATCAGCCTTCCGCTTGAAGGTCTTAACCGTTCGGACGCGAAGCTGATCGCTCAGTCTGTCTGGAAAGACTGCCCGCAGGATGTCGTGAACGCGATGTTCACGGTCAGCCGCAATGATGTCCGGCAGTTCACGAAAATCATGGAGCGTATGCAGAATGTCATGGAAGAGAACAATCTTCCGACACCTACGGTTGAGGCCGCAGACCTGGCGGCGACAATGGTCCTGCGCAGAGGAGAGAGGTTGAATGGAAGGGCAGCTTAAGAACCCGCTGACACAAGAGACGGCACTTCCTGCAAAGAGGGGGCGGCCGAGCAAGACCGCTCCGGTTTATGACGGAGATGTGATGGTGCTTTCCTCGGACGAGCGGGCACGGATCAACGAGCTTGTCACAGGAATCACGGCCGACACGGGGAAGATTCACAAGCTGATGCTGAGCACGGCAAGAAGATACTTCGAGCTGGGCGGGATAATCCTTGACGCAATACGGCGGTTTCCTGCATCCAAGGCTCCGACTACGGAGATGGTTGAGAAATGGACACAGATTCCGGCAAGGAAGGTGACGACGGCACTCAAAGTCTACAAGCACTTCAAGGAAGCCCCGGAACTTCTGGAAGGGCTTTCAATGCGGGATGTCGCGCTGATGATAGGCGACAAGAACAGCGGCACTGGCGGAACGAAGGAAAAAAACGGGAAGCTGCAATATGCGTGCCCGGCAGGCCCTCAGCTTTTTGACAGTGAGGATTTCGGGCTTCCGACGCTCTCCGGCATTGAGCTTGATATGTTCCGCGTGCGGATGGACAAGAGCCACGGGGACATGTACCTGCTGAAAAAAGGGTGGAACATTCCCATACAGGTCGTGAACTTCACGGTGGAAGAGCCGAAAAATGTCGCCGAGCGGACGGCCTATGACAGGCTCATCGATGAGACCCAGAGTGCTGTCGAGCGGTACTACGCGACGATAGAAAGACGGGACAAGGGCAATGTGCCGGAGACGGAATAAAAAAAGCAAGAAGGAGGTAATTTATGGCTAAAACAATCGGGAACGCAGGACTTGACTTGTTCCGAAACAGGCCGGTCAGAAACGAGCGGCTTTGTTATGTAGATGGCAGGATTGTCTTCGCCCCGCCTCAGCTTTCTCCCAAAGAGAAGGTCTACGAGGCGAGCCTAAAGCTCGGCCGGTTCTGGAACACACCGATGCGGAACTTCTGGCGGAGCGTGTATATCCGCTACCGTGACGAGTACCGGGCACTGCAAAAAAAAGGCGGGTCGCATGAACCACCAAGCGAACCGCCTACGGACAACCATGACGACGGAAAGCCCGCCGCATGATTTCACAAACAACAGATTAAATATAGCACAGAAAAGGAATCTGTGTAAGGAGATAAAGAATGGGAAACCGTTACAAGCCAAGCATGGCAAAATTGGAAAGTCTTGATGATGTGAACCTCGCACTCAGAGACATCGGGCTTGCTGAGAAAGAGCTTGAGGCAATCGACAACGAGGCCAACAAGCAGATTGCGGAAATCAAGACTGAGACCGCAAAGAAAGGCGAGAAACTTCGCTCTCGCATTCAGGACTTGTCTTCAAAAATTGCAGCTTTCGCCGAGTACAACAAAGCCGAGCTTTTCAAGGACAACAAATCAGTTGAGCTTTCTTTCGGAAAATTCGGATGGCGCAAAACAACCAAAATCAGCGTTAAGAAAACGACTCTTGAGCTTCTGAGAAAAATGAACCTTCTCAAATGCATCCGCACAAAAGAAGAGCCGGACAAGAACGCAATGGCTGAGCTTACGGATGAGGAGCTCCTTCAGGTCGATGCAGTCCGCAAGGTTTCCGACGACTTCTTCTGTGAGGCAGACACCGAAGAGGTGAACAAAGACTTGCTCCAGTCGGCAAGCTAAAAAACAACGGCGAGAGCATTCTGGATGTCGGCTCTCGCTGACAATAATCACAAGGAGGCAGACATGGCAACACCCGAAAAGAAAAGATGGTGCCGCGACATTCATGTGGCAAAGAACACGCTGAGGCTTGATGACATGGCTTACCGCTCGCTTCTTTCTGGTGCGGCCGGAATTGAGTCTGCCTCTGAAATAAAGAGCAGGAGCCAGTACGAGGCCGTCATGGCTGCCATGAAGGCCCTCGGCTTCCGCTTCCGAAGAAAGCACCCGGAAGTTGACCCGCAGGCAATCCGGCAGAAACACATGATAACGGCAAGGCAGGAATACTACATAAAGGGACTTTGGAGACTTGCGAGCCGTGAGAAGGATGAAAAAAGCCTCCGCTCTTTCGTCCAGCGCATCACAGGCGCGGGCGATGTGATTCTTGCGCTCCGAAAACTTGCCGCTTCCGCAGGATTTGACCCTGACTCAAAGGACGGCGCATAGATGGTGCTGAGCGTGTACGAGTCGGCTTTTGTCACGGGAATACCGCCAAGGCATCTTTACTATCTGCTTGAGATGAGCCGCATCGAGGGGGCGTTCAGGATATTCTCAACATGGAGAATTGACGAAAGCTGTCTGAGGGGGATTTATGAGCGATACAACAGAGAGCGTCTTGAGCTCACTCCCGCCGATTCTGGACTTGAGGGATTTGATGCGCGTCTTTCGAGTGTCCGAGAGAACAGCCTACAGGCTCCTGAAGGAACCCCGTTTGCACGCGTATCAGGACGCGGACGGCGGCTGGAACATAAACAGGGAAGACATCGTGGAGTGGCTTCAAGACAACGCGTGATACAGCCCGAACTTTGGGCTGACGGAAATTATTGGTAACAGAAAGGCAACGGAAACAAAAATCCGCTGCCTTTTTTTTTGCCCGCATTACGGCAAGAAAGCATATTTTATCGCACACTTACATCATGCTGCATATTCAAGTAATAAGAAGCCCTGAATCTTTTGATTTCAGGGAAGACAAGACAAAACCTGATTCATTCGAGAACAACTGGAAAAACAACTCGCTGGACAGCCTTGTGCTCCTTCGGAACGGGGCCGAGGTGTTCAGATGCAGGTGCCAGAGCGTCGCGAACTACTGCTTTGGCGAGAATGCGACTGCCTCGACTGTGCCTCACGGAGATACCATCGCGCCCGGTTATTTCATCATGCGAGCTTTCGTGGATCCACGCAAATTCCACGGTGAGATACACGCAATAACACAGACAAAAGATTACGACGGCGAATGGATAGACCGCAGCGCAATGCAGACGACAAAAGGCGGGTTCCAGAACGGACGCTGGCTCATCCACGACCGCTGGTCAAGCAGATATGGAAGGGATACTCGCTACGCATGGTCAGCAGGCTGCATCATCCTTTCATCAGCTGACCTGGAGCGGTTCAACACTGCGCTTTATTTTCAGGGAGTTTCTGCCGGTGATGAGATTATCGGTGAAATCATAGAGAGCGGAGGTGAGAAATGACGCTTGCAGGTATTTTTCCGGCATTCATTGTGATTGCAATCAGCGTAGTCATTTCATTGACAGAAATCGTCAAGGCCATAGATGTGAAGGGGAAACTCCGTGGCGTGTATATTCTCGCCCCTATCATTTTCTCTGCTGTTGTCACGCTGGCGCTTGCCTTCGGGAAGTTCTTCGAGTGGCGTCAGGCATTCTTCTGGTGGGCGGTGATATTCTCCCTTTCTGTATCAAACTATGAGCTGTGGTTCAAGAAAAAGGAACGCGAAAAATGAGCAAGCTCGCACCCCTTATAAAAAAAGCCGCGGGCTGGATTTCACTAGGTTTTATCCTGGCATTCGGCATTATGAGAACGGCCGGGAAAAGAAATGTTCCGATCGAAAAAAGCAGTGCCTTCAAGAAGGCTGATAGAAGGAGAAAGGAAATTGAGGAAACTGACGCTGCCGATGTTATTGCTCTGTCTGGCTGTGACAGTGAATCCGAGCGCGCAACCTCAGAGAAAAAAGCTGAGTTCAGAAAACGTGTTCGGGATAGACTTGGAGAGAACTTACAGCGGAAATGAAGTCGATGAAATGCTTTCCGTTATGGCCGAAGAAACGGACCGTGCCATCGAAGAAAGCTATGCTGAGGGCTTCAAGGCCGCAGCCCTGAGGTACGCCCCGGAAACGGCATATTTCAGTGACATCAACGAAAACCTTGCCGCTGAAAACGGAAGGCTTTCCCGTCAATGCTCGCGGTCAGTTCCGTTGTGGCATGTTCCTCTCTTCTGCTGTGCGGGAATAATGCTCGGATATGGAATCAGAGTTGCGGGCGAAAAATTAAGATGAACGGAGTAAAAATTGGAAGGAATGGCTGTTGTTTCCGGCATGGATAAGGTTCTCACAACTCTTGGCATAAGCGGGACTCTCATCGTAATGGGAGTGATTGCCTTTTTCGTAATCAAGGAAGTCAAAAAAGCCAACGAGCTTACGCAGAAAGCGGTGGACGGCCTCAGGGCTTCCACTGAAAGTCAGATCAAAGAGCTGCGTGAGTCAACGGCTACCAGGATTACGGAGCTTAAACAGTCAACTGAGAGGCAGATAAAGGACTTGAAAGCCTCAACTGAAAGCAGGTTTGCAGAGCTTCAGGAACATTCTGATGAGCATGATGAGGCCATTGAAAAAAGGCTTGAGCAGGCAGAAAAGGACATCAAGTACCTTGAGCAGAACGGAGTGACAAAGGAAATGCTGTACAGGGAAACCGAAGGCTGGCGGAGCGAGATTCAGCTTGTAAGGGCTGAGATAAGCAAGCTGCCTTTTGAAATACTAAAACTTACGGAAGGACGAAAAAGTGAAAAATAACATTCTTCGAGGAAAAATTCTCAGGCTCCTGTCTGACATGTACCCGGACGGAATTGAGCGCACATCATTGGTCGGAATTTACCATGCTTACGAGCATGTGGATGACATAGACAAGTCCGTGGCTTATCTCATGGACAAGGGCTACTGCACGAAGACGGAAACCCCGCATCCATACAAGGCGAATATGTTCGTGACTTACTACAAAATCACTCCCAAGGGAATTGACCTTGTTGAGGGCAACATGGAGCCTGACACGGGAATCCTCATTCCGATGGAGGCATGACATGGGACGCAAGGCAAAGGCAACCGAAAACGGGCTTGTTGAGCTTATCGTTGACAAGTGGGACGGCGGCAAGAACACGATTGTATATGTCACCGAGGAAGTCAACAAGATTCTCGAAGAAAAGGGGCTTCACGTCACTTTCTCGCGTGAGTCAATAAGGCGCGTGATAAAGAGCCATGAAGAAGAGATTGCGGACACGAAGAAAGCGATAGAAGCCGCAAAGGCAATGGCAGAGGTTTTCGCAGACAATCCGGGAACAGAAGTTGCCGAAGCCATGACAATGCACCTCTCAACTCTGATCGCAAAGGACCTGCGCACGGTGGACAGTCTGGAGTTTAACGATCCTGAGAAACTTGTCAGCTCTGCAAGCCGTATCGCAGAAACCCAGCTTAAACTGAGCCAGTCACGAATGAAAGCCGTAAAGGCCCTGGACAAGGCAAAGAAGCAGCTTAAAGACGAGCTTTCAAAAGAGATTCAGAGCGATCCCGAACTTCTCTCAAAGCTCTGTTCAATAATCGACAAAACGGAAATCAAATAAATGAGCGAACTCATAAAGGAACTTGCAGGTCAGAATAGAAGCGTACTCGAAAAACAGAAACGTAAGAAACAGGCTGAAAATGATTTCGGTTTTTTCTGCCGGTACTATCTGTCTGATTATTTCTATGAGGATGCAGCAGAGTATCAGAGAATCCTTTATGAAGTTGCGAATACACGCAGCCTTTCAAACGATTTGGCGGGCACACTCAAGCCGTTTGTCCGCGAGAAATATCAGAAACTGCTCAAACCTACACAGAAACTTTCCGGGGCAATGTTCATAGAACCCCGCGAACACGGTAAGACGGTCCGCTGGTCGTTTGCTTATGTTCTTTGGTGCGCAATCACCAAACGCGCCCGCTATGTGCTTCTTATCGGCGCAAGCGGAGACGCAGCCGGTGAGAACCTGGGGAACATAAAGACAGAAATCGAGGAGAACGAAAGAATCCTCGAAGACTATGGTGAGCTTCAGGGCGACTGCTGGACTAACCACCGCCTGGAGCTTTCCAACGGAACCTGTATCCAGAGCAAAGGAAGCGGCGCATCCATGCGTGGTACAAGATTCAGGCAGTACCGCCCGGACCTCATCGTTATAGATGACGTGCTCAAAGACGATGCAATCAACAGCCCGACACAGAGAAACAAAATCCACCGATGGCTAAAGCGAGTTGTTTTCAACCTCGGTAAATCTGCTTTCATAATCTGGGTAAACACAATCTTCCACAATGACGACCCGATAAGCCGTCTTTGCCGTGAGCTTGAGGCAGGGGACCTCGTGAACTGGATAGCAGTGCGACTTTCGTGCATCCGCGAGGACGGAACGCCGCTCTGGCCGGAATACTGGGATATACAGAGCCTTGAGGACAAGAAAAAGACAATCGGTGTCGCGGCATTCTCAACGGAATACATGAACGAGCCGCTTGCAGACGAAGAGAGGATTATCCAGCTGGAATGGATTGACGCGTTCCGCTACACGGAACTTCCGCCACGCAACCAGCTTCAGTTCTTCCTGGGCGTAGACCCGGCGACAGGCGCGCATGACGGCACGGCTGAGGTTCCGATTGCGCGTGACAAGGAAAGCGGAATCATCTATGTGCTTCCGAGTTTTGCCCAGGCTTGCTCGGAGCAGCAGACGCTTGAAGAAATGGAAGTGCTTTACAAGGCGTATCACTTCTCCGCAATCGGCTGGGAAAATGTCGTTTTCTCCGGCATTTACGGCAAGTACATTCAGAAGCTCGGAATCGAGAAAGGGCTTTATTTCCCGATTCAGCTGATAGGTGTTGGCTCGACTCCGAAGGAAATGAGAATCCGTTCTTACTCCATGCTGGTCCAGAACGGCTTTATCCGTTTCCCGACAAAAGGGTGTGAGAACATCATCACCCAGCTCACGGAATTTCCTATGGGAGCATTCGACGACTTGTGCGACGGCCTTTACCTTGCGATAAAGGCTGCTGAAAAAGGCTCTTCTGGAAATGTGGCAGTGAGCACAAAAAAGACTTCCAGAGTACGCACGGTCGCAAGAAATATAATCGCAAGGGCAAGGGGATAAAATATGTTCAAGAAAGCAAAGCCTACTACAAAGGAAATGACCACACAGATTATCACTGACAATGTGCTGAATTTCCTCTCTTATATGCCGAATCCGGATGATGTCATATCCGGCTCACTCAGCTCATACGACACATACCGCAAGATGATCTCAGACCCGAAAATCAAGTCTTCGCTCGGAAAAATCAAGACGGGCGCGCTCAACTTCCCGCTGAACATCGTCAAGGGAGAGGCGGATGAGAAGGTCTATGATTTTATTCGCAAGCTGCCTCTTTTCATGAACATGCACAAGAAGAACCGCCGTATGCTGACTGCCCTGAATTACGGCTTCTCCGTCTCTGAGCTTATCTGGGACCTTAAGGACGGCGTATGGATTCCGGTGAATTTCATTACAAGAAAGCCGGAGCGTTTTCATTTCAACGCGAACTGGGATCTGTTCCTTGTTCAGAACGGTATGAAGACAAAACTCGACCAGAATTACAAATGGCTTGTTTTCCAGCACGAGCCGGACGATGAGAATCCTTACGGAACGTCCATGCTGAAATGCGTTTACTGGGCATGGATGTTCAAGCAGGCCGGCTACGACTTCTGGGTACAGGCGACTGAAAAATTCAGCGTGAAAACCCTCGTCGCGCTCTTCGAGGCGGAAGGCGATGAGACAAAGATTTCAGCGCGGGCAAACTCAATCGCTGAGATGCTCATGGGGATTCAGTCAGGCTCTGCCGCTGCCGTGGGAAACATCAAGGAGATAAAGGATGTGGGCATGAACGGCGAGCTTGCGGGGTTCAAGGAGCTTGTTGAGGCCTGCGACTTGCAGATAAGCTACGGCCTTACCGGACAGGCGGTTGCGACCAACGCGGCCAACGGCGGTTCCCTTGCGCTCGGGCAGGTACAGGCAGAGCTTCTTTATGAGGATTGCAAGAGCATCGCACTTGAATTGCAGAGCGTGCTCCAGCAGATTATCGACTGGACCGTCGAGCTGAATTTCGGTGAGGATGCGAAAGCACCTCTGATTCAGTATGCCGTTGACCGCCGCGCAAGTTTCGAGGAAGTCATGAAGGCGATTGACCACCGTATCCCTGTCTCAAAATCAGCCCTTTACTCTTATTACGGCGTGCCGGAACCATCAGATGACGATGATGCGTTCATTATGGAAAATGGCACTGCGATGACGCTCAGTGACAGCTCACGGACAAAAGACGTAAAAAAAAACTTTCGATTTTTCTAGCCGATTCTGACTTTCTCCGCCGTGAACGCTCCAATATCCGCGAGCTTGACAGCCTGTGCGAAATTGCGGCGGAGGCCATAAAACCACACCTTAAAGACATCCTCACTGACTATTTAAACTCCGTCAAAACACCAGATAAAGCCAGTCTCGAACGGCCTTTTGACAGTCCTGTAAGCGTTCAGATAGCGAGTGCAGTCGAGAAACTCATAGGCTCGTCATACATGCTCGGACTCATTCATGCCGAAGAAGAGAATCCTGCAAAGAAGATAAATGCCGCTGATGAGGAGATTCCGCCAGTCAAGTTTGAGCAGGCGGTTGATTTCCTTAAATCCAAGGTTCCGATGAGCAAGGACGAGTGGAATGCTCTTGAACCTAAGCTGCGTTTCCGTGCCTTCACGGTGGCAAAGCTCGGCTCGGCTGAGGTCGTGGACAAGGCGAAGCAGGTTCTTATTAATGCCCTTGAGACAGGCGGGAATTATAAAACGACATGGGAAGACCTCAAAAACCGCGTGGATACAGACTCACTGAAAATAAAGCCGAATTACTGGGAGACTGTTTTCCGCACGAATACCCAGAGCGCGTACATAGCCGGAAAACTCCAGCAATATGACAAAATGAATGTCGCAGCCTATCAGCTGATGGTTATTGAGGATGTACGGACCAGCAGAATCTGCCGTAATCTCCTTATGTCTAGCGGATATGGAATGATTATCCCAGTGGATCATCCTTTCTGGAAGAAGTATGGCTTTCCGCCGTATCATTTCAACTGCCGGACATCACTCAGGACGGTGCTCCCTTCTCAGATTGGAAAATACGGCAACATCTCCGAGAATCCGAGCATGAAAAGCCTGACTAAGTTCAAGCCTCAGGAGGGCTTTGGCGGGAATCCGCTTGACCGTGGTAATTGGTGGATGATAACACCTCAACAGATGGAACAGGCAATAAAATATGGATGTCTCAATAGTTTTAATCGTGAAGAAAATATTTTTGCAGATTATGATAAGATTTGGAAAGACTACACGCGCTATGAGGGAAAGAACGGCGGATGGTACGATTTGTATAAAGAGGTTCCTAGCGATTGGGTCAATGATGAACATCCGAATAAACCAATCGTGGAAGTCTTGGCAGAGAATGGATATAAAATAAAGGTTCTTCCTCAATTAAACGATATTAAGCGTAAGTATGGGATAAAATGGTCTAATCCTGATATTTTGGTTAATGGACTTTTAGCAGATATAAAAACAGTTGATACTTCAATTTATTCCCGATTATGGAGCGCAAAAAAGGTGCAAAAACTATCACATTGTGTGCTGATGATTCCTAGTAATTTTACAGAGTCTCAAATTGCCGAATCATTCAAAAAATGGGATGAAGAACATCATGGAGCTTTGGAAGTTCTTTGGATTTATAAAGGAAAAATCAGCAAGGTATCATTCCGATAAAAAAAGCAACCAAAAATGGTTGCTCTATAACGGGTCTAGGAGATACTCCTAGTCCCTACTCTTATAAATATACCACAAGCCCCGAAAAATGCAAGTGTTTCCCGGGGTATTTTTTTTGCTCTCGTTTCAGCAGAGATCAGAAGAGCAAATCAATGAAGCTTTTTCGAAATGGAAAGAGAAAAATCACGGACGGTTAAATGTCATCTGGATATGGCGAAAAACGATAAATCAAATAGTATTTGGAAAATAAAAATACCTCTGGTGGCTACCGACCAAGAAAGGGCCAGCAGATCAGAGGTCATTAAAAACTAAAGTTAAAACTACCAATATGGTTGCTTTACACATCGGGGGATACCGTCCCTCAACGCATTCCTTTAGCTTCATTCGGTATTTCAAATATACCACAAGCCCCGAAAAATGCAAGTGTTTTTCGGGGTATTTTTTTGCCCTCGTTTCAGCAGAAATCAGAAAATCAAAACACAATGACATTATGAGAATCTACATAGCTGGAAAAATCACCGGCGATAAAAACTACAAAAAAAAGTTCGCAAAGGCAGAGCGGGCTTTGAAGAAAAAAGGTCATTCCGTAATGAACCCAGCGTGGCTAAAGGAGTACGGAGAATTTGCATGGATTGATTACATGGGTGTTTCCGGGGCAATGCAGCAGACGTGTGAGGCAGTGTATTTCCTTCCAGGCTGGGAGGAGAGCAAGGGCGCAAACATCGAACACAGACGTGCCATGCAACTAGGTCAGAAAGTGTTCTTTTCCCTCGGCGATTTGCCACAGGGAAAAACAAATATTTTTATCAGGAGTTTTTTATGCTTGCAGGAACAAAAGACGGCAAAAACTGGGGGTTCTACTTCGGTGATCAGAAGGAATCGCTAAAAAAATATTTCGAGCTTACGGATGACGAGCACACGGCTCTGATGCGAGGACAGTGCCAGGGAAAAGTTATTGTCTTTCATGACGACAAAAAACCTACTCTTGAAGACCCGCCGCCACCAACTGAGAGCGAACTTGCGACTTGGCGAATCAGAGAATTGAAATCTTTCCTAAAGGAAACAGATTATGTCGCGATTAAAATCGCAGAAGGAGTGGCTGACAGCAGCGAATATGAAGAAACGCTCGAAAAACGCAGGGACACACGAGCCGAAATCAACGAGCTTGAGAAAAAGCTGGCGGAATAAAATCTTCCGCCTGTGTTCCATAGTAAAACAGACTTGCATGATACATTAAATCAAGATAGTTCAGAGCAACGAAATCACCCCCACAGGTTTGGTTGCTCTGATGCGACCAGACGGCTGCTTGTTTTTGTGGGGAAAACTTGCAGCCATTTTTTTTTATAAAAGGAGATTTAGTATGGCGACAAAAAAAGTAATCGCGATTCCTATCAAAAAATACAGCGGAACTGATTCCACGGTATTACATTTCTCTAGCATTGAAGAGTGTTCAAAGAAATGGAAATTTCCGATCACTCGTATTTATGAGGCAATCCGGGAAGGAAAGCCAATAAAAGGATATTTTCTTGACGAGGAGATTGAACAATGAATAAAGATGAAATCATGGAAATCTTTTACAAGATTGCGAATTACAATGAGGCATCTCTCGCAGTTATAGAACGCTCAAATTCATATGACACAACTCCGGCAGTTGTATTACTAAGGGATAATCGCCTAAATCTTGCTCTGCTTTCGAATAAGATAGAAGAGATTTTTTCAGAAGAAAAGCAAGGGAAAAATCAAAGCGAAACAGAGGAAAAACAAGTAGAAGATGAGAATGAAAAAGCAACTTAAGGCACTTTCAGAGTCTCTTAAAACATAATCATATCTATGAATAAACAGGTGTTTTAAATGGAATTAAACGAAGCAAAAGAGAAGATTTTGAAGCTTTTGAGACTGTCAAAAAGTCCGAATGAACATGAAGCAGCAAGAGCCTTGGAGTTCGCAAACAAACTGATGGAAGAATATAAGCTGGACGAATCTCAATGCCGTACATACGAACAAAAGCGAGTTAAAGCCACAAAGCGTAGGTCACAATGGCGAAGCCTTATCAGTGGGAATGTCGCATGGCTCTATTCCGTATATGTCGTTAGTGATTATTATGAAGGGGAAAAACTCTTCATTGGCGAAAGTATTGACGCTTTTTTAGCTGCGGAAATGTATCAATATTTATGCAAATCCGTAGAACGAATAGCAAGGCAATCGATAAGAAAAAATGCAAAACACAAGTACCGGGAATCATTCAAAAATGGCTGTGCGGCCAATATTTGTTGCAGGATTCGCACTCTAGGCAAGGCTTGCAGTTGGGCTCCAGAGCGAGAAAAAAATATTCAGCTTGCAAAAGAATACACGCATTCAATTATGAATCTCGAAAAAGACGATGCAAAGAAAACAAAAATGAACTCAAAAGCATTCATGCGAGGTATTGATAAAGGACAGTCTATATCGCTTAATAAACAAGCAACAGCCTCAGCAGGACGAATGATTTCGGGATGGTAACAAAAAAGGTAACAGAACAGAATAAAAACGCTGTAAAAACAGTATTTTATACCTGTTTTTTTGGTGTTTTAGACGGTTGAATGTTACATGAGCTTTTTTGTCAGAATTGGCTTTATTTCTTTGTATATATATGAATTAGGCATGTTGTAAGCAAAAGAAACAAATTCTAATTCTTTTTTAAATATTACATTCTTCAAGAACCTCTGAATATGTCATTTTGTACCTCTAAGCAATACTAGCATATCAGAATTACGGACACAACAAAAATATTTTAATCCCGCGCAAAAACAATCTTCACGTAAATTTGAGCCGTATTAAATTTTTGAGTTGAATCTATTCCGTTTTTCAGACAATCAACTTTATAAATAAACGAATCGCGCAATCCCAGTGTAAAATGTTTTGCAATCTTATGTTCATAACCAAGTTTTGTCTGAATCAAAAAGTGCTTTTCACCTTCTGCTTCTTCCAGCTCAGAAGAAGGGTAGGGGAGCACGAAACTTGACTCCACATCGCCATAAAGAGTTCCAAAGAAAGAATTTCCGAGTAAAAATCCAGCTTTCGCAAGAATTCCATACGTAAAATCATAATATCTTGGAGGATTAAGCTTATCCGGGCCAGAAAAATTAACCTTCACATTGTTCATGACTGGATACAAACTTCGTGTACCCATGAAAATTCCGTCAAGCTGTGCTGAAAACCGAAAAATTCCGTCAAAATCAGAAGTTTTTTTGGTTCCGATATATTTGACACCGACCGCCGCATTTGAAAAAGCCATGTCCTTAGTCTTTTTGCCGTCGTACATAAGGTTTACGCCCAAAGTTCCTTCACTATTTTCAAAATACAAACCTTGAGAATACAAAAAACCGTCAATTAAAAAATCAATGTTATAATAACGCTTGGAAGAAACCGTAAGATCGAGGTCTGCTGTAAATAAGTCGAAAGGTTCTTTTGAAGTGTGCGCATCCTGCACCCCATACTGAATATGAAAGTCGCATCCTCCGGCACTTTTTTTCTTATGCTCAGAATCTAATGAATCCGAAACTTCCGAAAACGAATGATCCATTCCGCCATGAAAAATAAAATCAATTTCCTCTGTTCGACCAGAAACATATGTCCGCTTGTTCTTTATCGCAGAATTAAGTCCGTCAGCTGGACTTAACAACCATGCCAGTGCCGGAAAAAGCTCATTCGCATCAAGATAAAGACGATGAAGCGTTTCTCCAACAATCGCGCCACAAATCGGAGTTGTAATTATGTCATTCACAGAGGGAGTCGTCGTTTCGCCAAATTCTTCCCATAAAAATGAACCTCCAGCAGCTATAAAAAATGACTGCCAGAAATCAAGCCCGTTTGAACGCCCAGCACCATAATATAAAGAACCTTGATATGGGTGCCCAAACTGATTCATAAAATAGCCATCTTTATCCCAAACCCAACGGCTTTTTAAATTTTCCTTCATCGTCGAAAGTGTTGTCTGACTGTATTCCTCTTCAAGAACAATCCGCGCACAACTGTTAAAAATCATATTTACCAGACAAACATCGCCCGCAGAAATAACAACATCCTTTACAGAAGCTGATTCACTTTCACCATTCGGTTCACTCTGAGCAAAAAGGCCTGCCACAAAAAACAAAAAAATAACAAAAGCTGCAAAAATTTTCTTCATAGACTAGAAATATAACAGAAAACACAAAAAAAGTACTAGAAGAATAGAATTAAGGGAACTTTATCGCCCCGTGCGGACAAGCGGCCTTGCAGTCTCCGCAACGGATGCAGTCCATGCTGTTGGGATTTTGCCACACAGGAACATCGAGCTTGCAGATTTTCTGACAGGCTCCGCATTTCGTACATTTTTCGGAGTCGATTTTAAATCGATAGAAAGAAATTTTGTTGAAAATTCCATAAATCGCTCCGAGCGGGCAAATGTAGCGGCAAAAAGGGCGGTATATTATAATAGAAGAAAGAATCGTGACCAAAAGGATAGCAAGCTTCCAGCGGAAGATAAATCCAGCGGCTTTCCGCATAGCATTGTTAAGAAGAACTAGAGGAATCCCGCCTTCAAGCGTTCCAACCGGACAAATCCACTTGCAGAACCACGGCTCGCCAAGGCCTGTGATGTCAATCACGAACATCGGAAGAAGAATCACAAAAACGCCGAGGAAAAGGAACCTGAGATGGCGCAAGCCTTTCTCCCCCGGAAGACGGCGGATTTTTTTGAAAAATGGAATCTTAAAAAGCAAGTCCTGAATCAGCCCGAACGGACAGAGAAAACCGCACACGAACCTGCCGAGCAACGTTCCGAAAATAACAAGAAGCCCCACAACGTACATTGAGATTTTGTACTCGCGGGCATTAAGAGTTGCCTGCAATGAGCCAATCGGACAAGCACCAAGTGCACCAGGGCATGAATAGCAGTTCATTCCGGGAACGCAGATGAATTTGGAGGTGCCTTCAAAAATCAGGCCGTTCGCAAAGCCCTTGATGTAACCGTTGGAAAGGGCGGCAAAAGAAGCCTGGATTATGAGACGGATTCGGGAATGTTTTTTTAGTTTAGAGTTTGTTACCATACGATAGTTTTCATTTATTGCCACACGGATTCGGGATTTCTAACGAAATCCCAGCATGAAGAATTATCCAATTCCGATACATTCCATGCAGATACGGGTTGCCTTGTTAAAGACAGTTTCAGCTTCACCACGGAAAATGCCCGCAATCACGAATGCGATTCCAGCACAAAGAGAAAGTATTACGATGATTTTCCTGTGTTTGTCGGTCAGTTTCATTTCTTTAAAATCTCGTCGATGATTTTCTGCCAGTCTTTTTGACTTCGCGAGCCAAGATAAGCTTCGCCAATTTGCTTGCCGTTTGAGTCCACGAAAATTGTCGTCGGAACAGCCTGAACACCCCGGAGAACTCCGCTGAACATTTCTTTTGACGGAATTATGTGAGTGTAATTCGCACCGGTCTGAGCGATTATTGCCTCGCCACTTGATTTTACGCGAGAATCGACATTTCCCTTGCGATCAAGAATATCAATCACGATTCCGACAACCTCAACGCCATTGCTTTTGTTCGCCTCGTTTAGTTTTGCAAGATCTGGCATTTCACGGATGCAAGGGTCGCAGAATGTACCCCAGATGTTCAGCATTGTCACTTTGTTTTTGGAAAAAATCTCGCTTGTGACAGGCGCGCCGTTCAAGTCAGTGGCTGAGAAAGTAATTTTGTCGCCAGCTTTTTGTGCAAATGTGAGCGACGAAAGCGCAAGAAATGCGATTGCAATCAAAAATCTTTTCATGTTGATCTCCTTTCGGTCACTGCGCATATCCGAAATGACCTGTAAATATAATTCAATTTTATCACAGAGGTTTCAGTTTCTTCTGTGACTTTGTTACTTTTTTCCGTTTACCAGTTCAAAACTCCGTTTTGTAAGAGAGCAGAGCCTGTCGAAATCAGTCACACCGGTCAGAAGAACCGTTATCCAGTATTTTTTGTTCATGTGATAGGCAGGAAAAATTGATTTCTTGTCGATGATTTCATTTATGTGATCTTTGTCAGCCTTCAAGTTCACGACAAATACATTTTCATCATTTTCAAAACCCAAATTTTTGTAGGTTATATTCATGATAAGCGCGAACCATTTTTGATTCGGGCATCGGAATACGGCAGCGTCATCATAGCGGCCAGATTTAAATGATGACTGAGCTTCACCCGGATTTTTTGGAGCCGCCCAGGGAAAATCAGGCTTACAATTGAACTCAGATTCCAAAAAATGAATGTATTTTTCGTGCAAATCAGAAATCTCAAAACAGGCCCGGCGAAAATCTTCGACAATCCCCTGAACTTGACTGCGGATTTGTGAGACAAAAGAGCCGTTCGCACTTTCTACATCAAAAAGAGCATATTTTGAATCAGGAAAATCGTCCGCGGACTCATAAACTTCTGCAGTAAATTTTTCATCTTTAACAAGAAGTTTTACATAAAAACCTGTTTCAGGAAGAGATTTTTTGCATATGTAAGCATCGCCGCGTTTTTCAAAACCAAAGGATGCAAACTTAGCATAATCTGGCACGGCGGAACGAAAAATGTAACTGTAGTCCATAATGATTTTCCATTTTACCACAGAATTTTTACTTTTTCTTTGGAGTCAAAGGCCTTTTCGGCTGTTTTGGCTTTTTACCGGCAGTCGGCTGCTTTTTGCTTTTGTTTGTCGCATCCGTTTTTTTGCCTTCGTCAGTGTTAAAATTCGCTTTCAGATAGAAATTTTCAATCGGCTGGTAGCCCAAAGGAGCGACAATTGCGTAGTTTTCATGACCGTCGTCGGCGTACTGGGGAACAAAGCAAACGCCGTCCACACATTCGTCGGGGTTTGTGGAGTATTTTGTTGTTGAAAATAGCGGGGATGCAAAAAACGCGAGAGCCGTTCCTGCAAGAAGAAGTTTTTTCATCATGACCTCCGAACTTTCCTTTCAGGTATTACACATTAAAAACGCGTCTTCCGTGATTTTGTTACATCAGGCAAGGAAAAAACGAAAATCTCAACTAAAAACAAAAAACGCCAGCCTTAGGGAGTGGCCCTGCGGAGCAGGGTAAAAACAGTCCGGTGGACTGTTTTTAGCGAGTCTCCGAGCAACTATGTTGCGAAGGCCAAAAGCAAGACTGGCGTATATTCCCATCACAGTGATTTTGCATCTTTTTTTGCATCGTGACCATCACGTTCGCCGTTTTTGGATATTCTCGACATCCATGTCATGACAAGAATTTTGCATGGCAAAATTCTTGCAGTCAATCAATATCAATGTATTCAACCATCTGCTATATGATAGAATTTCATGATTTTTCCCCAAAAAATTGGGCGGATTAACCGCCCTTTTTAGTCTCCCACTTAATGACGTGGAAACGCCGCTTTTTTTAACGAGCTTTAATTTGTTCTAATAAGAGGAACTTCTTTATTATTGATATATAAAGTTGGAGCTATATCCATCAAATCCACAAAAGTCTTTTTAAGTCGAACTAAAACAGAATAATCAACGCCATTTTCTACAAATGTTCCCTGTAAATCTGCCTTTCTAGGATCAGACTTATCTGCATGTAACGCAAGTCCGATTGTTGAAGAATCCCAAAAACGGTCATCTATGCTTAATTCAAGTTCAACTGAAGTAGGCTTTATTTTAACAGTATAAATGATTGTGTGATTCTCATATTTTGCTTTAAATATTGTTGTATCTGCCATATTTCCCTCCACTTATTTTGCAATTGAAAAAGTTCTATTATCTTCATAGTTGAAATTCATAAATGCATCTTTTTCTCCTGCATTTACAAAATGATATCCATTTTCTTTCATATAATTTAATACAGCCTGCTTAGCCTTTCCATAAATAAACATTGTCCCATTTAGATGATTTTTTCTTGTGGGAACTTCTTCCGCTTCAAATTCCTTACTGTTCCCATCACAATCATCTAAAGTGATGTATGTAGGCCCAAACGAAATTTCAGCTGTGACTCCCGATATCGAATCAAATGAACAAGATGCCTTTCTATTCATTTCATCAAAATCAGCCTGTGTAAATTTTTTGCTACCAAACAAACCCATTTTCATACTCCTTTTTATTTGTTTTGTAAAATAGTTCCTTTATTACGCCAATAATCTGCCATTTCTCGATTTACAGTAGTTCCAATTCCATTTTCATAGAATTCTGACAGTTTTAACATGGCATTGATATTTCCACTTTCCGCAGCTTGTTTTATTGCTTCGAATTGCTCTTTTTCAGAAATTTCCAGTTCCGGTAATTCCATTTTTTTCTTCCTTTTTTATTATGCATAAACAAGAATTTTTAAATAAAACTCTGTTTATCAGAGTATAACAGTTTTATGCTCTGTTTGGCAAGATTTTAGAGTTCTAAAACCTATTTTATACTGAGTACATGAATTCGTATCAGTCAATTTTTATTGAGAATTTGAAATACTACAGAAACAAGAAAGGAATTTCACAAGCAAAGTTTGCCGAAGCCTGTGATTGTGGAACTGGTACAATCGGCTCAATAGAAGCCGCCCGACAATTTCCATCGTTTGATTTACTTTTTAGAATGGCAGATGTTCTTGAAATTCATCCTGCCGACTTATTTTTAAGAGATGCCAGCAAATCAGATGAAGAAGTCAAAAAACATATTGAGAATATTTTAGCAGAAGGATTGAAGAATCTTTTAGAGACAGAATTTTCTACCCAAAAATAAAAAATACGCCAGCCCCCCAATCGAGGAACTGGCGTACATTTTCAGTCATTGCGGTGGTTTCGACTACTCTCAACCACCATAAATTCTATTCGTTGAATTCAGAAACGAGAGCTGAGACTGTAGCCTTAGCATCGCCGTAAATCATTACAGTATTGTCGTTTGTGAAGAGTGGGTTTTCTACACCAGAGAAACCTGTACCCTTACCACGTTTGAGTACGAATACTGTGCGAGCCTCGTGTGCGTTTACGATTGGCATACCGTAGAGTGGTGAGCTTTCGTCGTTGATAGCATCCGGGTTAACAACGTCGTTTGCACCGATAACGATTGCAACGTCAACATTGCTCATCTGTGGGTTCATCTCGTCAGCTGTTTTGAGCTGCTCATAAGGAACATTTGCCTCAGCAAGCAATACGTTCATGTGTCCTGGCATACGACCTGCAACCGGGTGGATTGCGAAGTTTACTTCTGCACCGTTCTCTTCAAGCTTGTCGCAAAGCTCTTTTACAGCGTGCTGAGCCTGAGCTACAGCCATACCGTAACCTGGAACGAATACAACGTTCTTTGCAGCCTCGAGAATCATGTAAGCATCCTCGACAGACATAGATTTTGGCTCTTTTGCAGGACCATTTGCGCCCTTCTTCTTCTGACCGCCGAAGCTCTTGAAGAGGAGGGAACCGAATGTGCGGTTCATAGCCTTACACATGATCAATGTAAGGATGAGACCAGAAGCTCCTACGAGACATCCAGAAACAACCAATACTGTGTTGTTGATTGCGAAACCAGCAAAAGCAGCAGCCAAACCAGACAAAGCATTCAAGAATGAGATAATAACCGGCATATCACCACCACCGATTGGGATAACCATTGTGAAGCCCAAAAGGAGGAAGATTGCTGTTGAAGCGATGATTGCATATTTCTCGATTTCTGCGCATCCGAGTGGATTGTCAGAAGTCAAGAAAGCGTAAGCGATGATTGAAACAAGACCGAGAACGCACAAAACGCCGTTTACAGCGTTCTTAGCAGGAATTACCCAGCCTTTGAAAGTCATTTTTCCGCTCAATTTGCCCCAAGCAACCAGAGAACCTGTGAATGCAACAGCACCGATTGCAATTGTGAGGCCGAGTGAAACAGCTGTGAAATAGTCACCTTTTTCTGCTGCGATGTACTGTGTCAAAGCAACGAGAAGTGAAGAAAGACCACCGAAACCGTTGAACAAAGCAACGAGCTCTGGCATACCAGTCATCTGAACTTTCTTAGACCAGATAGCACCGATAATTGTACCAATCAAAACAGCTACGATAATCCAGCAGTAGCCGTTTGAAAGAAGTGGGTTTCCACCCCAAGCAGCTGCATCTGTAGAGAATGCGCTCATTACGTCTTTCTGAATAAGAACGGTAACACAAGCAATCAACATACCGACTGCTGAATAAGCGTTACCTTTTCGAGCTGTATCTGTCTTTCCGAGCAATTTGATACCACGGATGAAGAAGATACAAGAAACCATGTAAAGAATTTTAATAGCTATATCAGACATTTCTCAGCACCTCTTATTTCTTAGAGTCCTTTTTCTTGAACATACCAAGCATTCGGTCTGTTACCATGTAACCACCGATTACGTTGATAGTAGCAAAAACAATAGCGAGGAAGCCGAGAACAGCTCCGACCTTTCCACCGATTTTAACGGCAGCAGCTGTGATGCTGATAGCACCTACGACTGTAATACCAGAAATAGCGTTAGTTCCTGACATCAACGGTGTATGAAGCTGTGAAGGAACTTTTGCAATCAACTCCAATCCAAGGAAAGCAGCGATTACAAATACGAAAATAAGCATTATATCCATAATTTTTACCTCTTATTCAGTCTTATGCCTTGAAGCGTTCGTGAATAATCTGTCCGCCCTGTGTGAGCAAGCAGCCCTTCATGATGTCGTCTTCCATGTTGACGTTGAATTCTTTTGCTTCTTTGTTGTAGAAGCCGGCGTGTGTGAGGAAGGCAGTGATGTTTCCAGAGAACATCTTTGAAGCATCATACGGAACCTGTCGCTCGAGCAAATCACCAGACATGATTGTAACGCCGTTCTCTGTAACAACGTTTTCGAAGAGCTTAGAACCCTCAACGTTTCCGCCTGTTGAACAAGCCATATCGACTACGATTGAGCCTGGCATCATGCGGTCAAGAACGTTCTTTTCGATAAGACGTGGAGCCTTGCGTCCGAATACTTTTGCAGTTGTAATGACGATGTTTGCTTTTTCACAAACTTTAGCCTGTGCTTCCTTCTGTTTTGCAATCTGCTCAGGAGTAAGCTCTTTTGCGTATCCCTGTGCAGTCTGACCCATTTCACCGAGGTCAATCTTAACGAATGAAGCACCGAGTGATTTAACCTGCTCTTCAACGACCGGACGAGTATCGAAAGCGTCAACACGTGCGCCCAAACGTTTTGCAGTAGCGATTGCCTGAAGACCGGCAACACCGACACCAATAATGAAAACGCGAGCCGGGTTGATTGTACCAGCCGGAGTAACCATCATAGGAAGGATTTTAGGAAGTTTAGCAGCTGCATTTACGACAGCAACGTAACCTGCCAAAGAAGTCTGTGATGACTGAACATCCATCTTCTGAGCAAGTGTTGAACGTGGAATCATTTCAAGAGAAACAGCCTGGATTCCCTGTGCAGCAAATTTATTAAGGAGTTCTTTTTCGTTGAACGGATCCATGTAGCTGAGATGCAATGTGTCTTTTTTGATTCCGTCAATTGACTCTGGCTTCATGATGCGAACGATAATTTCTGAATCGTCGTATGCATCTTCTTCTTTTGCAACGATTGAAGCACCAGCTGTTTTGTAAGCTTCATCGCTGAACCCGCTCTTCAAACCTGCTCCAGAAACGACTTTGAATTCAAAGCCCATAGAAACAAGTTTTTTAATGTCATCAGGAATGAGGGCAACACGTGTTTCGCGCTCGTCCTTTTCCTTGCAGACCAAAACTTTCTTCATTTTTGAAAGCCTCCTATTTTATTAAATAGCTAAACATTAGCTAAAAAATCTCTTTATTATACAAGAAATGTGCAGAATTTAACATCACTTTTTCAAGTTTTTCACGCTAAAATAATTAGATTTTTCTATATTTATAGAAGATTTTTACCTTGGAGAACGCAAATGAAAAAATTCATGGACAAAGATTTTCTTCTCGAGACTAAAACTGCTCAGAAGTTGTTTGAGGCTTGCAAAAACGAACCTCTCTGGGACTATCACTGTCACCTCATTCCTGCTCAGATTGCAGAGAACAAAAAATTCAAGAATCTCACAGAAATCTGGCTTGGCGGCGACCATTACAAATGGCGACAGATGCGTACTTACGGCGTAACCGAGGACTACATCACTGGCGACAAACCTGACTACGAAAAATTCCTCAAATGGGCAGAGACAATCGAACATCTTATCGGAAACCCTCTCTATCACTGGACACACCTTGAGCTTCAGCGATACTTCGGAATCGACGAGCCGCTCACAGTAAAAACAGCTCCTGCAATCTGGGAAAAAGCAAACAAAATGCTCCAGAGCGACGAGCTTTCAGTAAAAGGAATTTTCGAAAAATTCCACGTTTACGCTGTCGGAACAACAGACGACCCGATTGACTCCCTCGAATATCACAAGACAATCGCAGCCGGAACAGCACCAATCGGCAAAATCAGCACAAAAGTCCGCCCGTCTTACCGCCCGGATAAAGCAATCAACATCAATCTTCCTACATACAAAGACTACATCGCAAAACTGAGCGAAGTTTCTGGAATCGCAATCAAAACTTCTGATGACGTAATCAAAGCCCTCATCAAACGCCTTGACTTCTTCATCGAAAACGGATGTCGCGCTTCTGACCACGCTCTTGAATATCCTCCTTGCAAAATCGACACTGACGCAAACATCGATGCAGTCGTAACACGCGCTTTGAATGGCGAAGTAATCTCAGAATGTGAGGCAGAAGCTTACAAGACAAAGATTCTCGTAGCTCTTGGTCGCGCTTACGAGGAGCGTGGAATCGTTCAGCAGTGGCACATGAACGCAATCCGCGACAACAACAAGGCAATGTTCAAAAAACTCGGCCCTGACACAGGTTTTGACGGAAGCCACGACAAACCAATGGCAGAGAACCTTGCAGGCCTCATGAATCTCATCGAAGAGAAGGGCGGAATGCCAAAAACAATCCTCTATACCCTCAACCCAAAAGATTACTATTCAATCGGAACAATCATGGGCTGCTTCCAGGGTGGTGGAATCAAAGGCAAAATCCAGCTCGGTTCAGGCTGGTGGTTCTGCGATCACCGCGATGGTATGGAACAGCAGCTTAAAGTTTTGGGCAATCTTGGCATGATTCCGGCATTTGTCGGTATGCTCACAGACTCTCGCTCATTCTTGAGCTACTCACGCCACGAATATTTCCGACGCATTCTCTGTAATGTAATCGGTGGCTGGGTCGAAAACGGCGAATATCCTTGCGACATGGACACACTGATTCAGATTGTCAAAGATATTAGCTTCGGAAACGCATTGAACTACTTCGGAAAATAAATTCGGGCACATCCCTGCCTTTCGGCAGGGGCGGGCTTTACGCACTTCCGCTGGACGCTCCATTGCCTTACGGCAACGCCTCCGGCGGTGCTCCAATCCCTTGTGCAAAAAAAAAGCAAGGGATTCCTTTCTCAGCGGCAGTATGATATATTCTAATCATGATTTCCCTGATTGTCGCTTACTCCAAAAATCGCGTAATCGGTTCCAATGGCAAAATTCCCTGGAAAATCGAGGGAGAGCAGGGCCGTTTCCGCGAACTTACTACAGGAAACACCGTCATAATGGGCCGGAAAACTTTTGAAGAAATCGGCCGTCCCCTCCCAAACAGAAAAACAATCGTTGTTTCAACTACAAAAAACTTTGATACAGAAAATTGCAAGACTGCCCGCAGCCTGAAAGAAGCAATTGAACTTGCCGGTCAAGAAGACATCTTCATCTCAGGCGGTCAGAAATTGTACGAAGAAGCCCTTCCTCTGGTGGAAAAAATGTATATCACTGAAGTCGAACTTGATTGCCCGGGCGATGTTTTTTTCCCCATTTTTGACGATAGCCTCTTTTCTAAGGAAATTGATGCCAGATATGATGGCAAAATTCCTTTTACTTATGTAACATATACCAGGAAATAAAACTATGAAAAAACTTTTGAAATTCACCCTTTGTTCTTTTCTTCTGACTTTTTTGATTCAGCCTATACTCTCTGCTGAAAATTCGCCCTTCAAGCTCGACCCGGTAAAAGACGGGATTCTTTTTGGAAGCGGAGTTTTGCTTTCTGGCGGAGATTTGATTTTAGACAATGTTTTAAAAGTAAATCGTCAGGAATACAACGGAAAAATTTATGATAAAGACGATGTGAACGCATTTGACCGGCCTTTCATGAATTCTTATTCTCACTCACGCGATAAAGCAGCGGATTTTTTACTCGCCGCCACAATGGCAACTCCTGCAGTTCTGGCCTTTACCGAGCAAAGCGAATGGTTCACGGCAGCTACAATGTATGCAGAAACACTTTTAATCGCAAACGGAATCAAAGAACTGACAAAACTTGCCGTAAATCGCACACGCCCATACATGTATTATGACGCATCCACTTTCCCGGAGGATGATATAGACAAAGGGGACTGGGCAAATTCCTTCCCATCTGGACACTCGACCATAGCCTTTGCGAGCGCCACATTTACAAGCTATACCTTTTCAAAATATTTCCCTGAGTCAAAATGGCGGATTCCAATCACTGCCGGAGCTTATTCAATGGCAATCGGAGTCGCCGCTCTCAGACTTTCAAGCGGAAATCACTTTATGACCGACGTTTTGGCAGGAGCTACAATCGGAACTCTCACCGGAATTTTAGTTCCCTGGCTCCACACATTCAATCAAAACCATGATGTGAATATCGCCTTGCTAGGAAATGGACTATTTATTAATTTTAAATTAAACTAATTAACGCTCGTTAGCCAGTATCATCGACTAACATTCATTCTTATTTCGGCGACTTCTTTTATCCGCTGCATTTTATCAGCAATCAAATGGTATAAATCCGGCTGAGCCTGTTCAAGAGCTTCAATTTTTGAAAGCCAGATTTTAAATGACTGTTCATTTTTCTTATTTGCAAGTTTATTTAACACCGTAGGAATTTGTTTAATTAACGAACGATTGTTAGCACTATTCCAATTCAATCGAAGCAAAATTTCTTCAAGTTCCTGTTCTTTTGTTTCACAAATACCTAACGATAGTTTGTTATAAAATCTTTCAAGCCTTTCAAAGTCGAGATTATCAAAATCCTCAGGAATTTCGAGCGAAAAAAAGTCTTTCGTTGGAATTTCAATTCCTTCAATTATAATCTTCTTTTCATCTTCTAAAATTTTGTCCGAGATTTCCTTCAGTTTTTCAAATGAATATTTTTGCTTAAAAAGAAGCAGAGTTTTCTTTAGTTTGAGGATAAAATCAATTTCACGGATCGATTCTTCGTCACTTTTTTGACTTGTATCGATACTCAGAATAAATTCAATATTCGTGTTCTGCCGTTTGTTGCTCTGCTTTCCACCCCGGTAAGTTGTGTATTCATTTGTTACCAAAGAAAGTTTTCCACGTTTAGTGCAAATTTCACGCATCTTTTCAAACGGAATAATTCCGTCCGTGCTGTAGCTGATAAAAATAAAGCGCGCGTCAAGATTCATTATCAGGTCTTCAAAAGACTTTTCGGCACTGTCACGGTAGCAATAATCTGAACGAGTGTTTATCCAGTCCTCCCGAATAGCAGCTTTTCTTTTTAAAATTCCTTTCGAATTCAAATCGAGCGGGGCAGGGATTTTGTCCCACTTTGCAATCGTGTTAAGAAGATGATAGTTGCTTCCATACTGATGCTGATTATACGGCGGATCAAGATATGCAACGTCAATTCCTTTGATTTTTCGCGCAAGCTCGTTCGCATTTTCCTGAAAAACATGAACAGGAGCCTTGGAATCAATCAGCACTGGAAAATGCAGCTCGATTTTCTTCATTATTCGGCTGAGAGCATCCTTTCCATGCCCGCCAAATTCCTTATGAAATGCCTTGAACACACCCGAAGTATTCGTATGTGTTGCACTCTCATAAATCAAAATTGCCAAAAGAAGATAAAAAATCTTTTCAGACTCCTGACTCCGATTTTCTTCTATATAATTACGAATTTTGTCGATTGCAAGAGCATTCTCCCGTGTGTAAAAAAGCCTTTCTGTCCTGTAATCAACCTGCTCAACATCAAATTCTTTTGGAGCATAATATTTTGAAATATACTGATTCTCTTCGCCAGGGGCTGGAAGAGAATTTATTTTATTAAGAAGAGACTCGAATTCAGCACGGCTTCCAAAAACTTTCTCTATATCAGATTCGTTAAAATTCAAAAAGCCTTGATTTAAAACGTATGAATAATATTCCCAGTCATTCGCATAAACTTCCATTCCCAAAAACTTTGCAAAACGGGCAACAACACCACTCCCCGAAAAAACATCGAAAAATTTTATATTCTCAGCTGGCGAAATTCCGGCATTTTCAATTGCCTTGTAAATCAGCGGGAGAAGTTTTCGTTTATTTCCAATATATGCAATAATTTGCTCTGTAAGATAGGGAGAATTAAATTCCATTTTTCAATCCTCAAATTTTACCATTTTACGAATTCTCTAGCAATACAGCCATTTTTAGCATAGAATAGAATTGTAGAAACTTCTAAAACTCAGGTTCTTAGAGTTTTTATTATAAATAAATTTCAAATAAAAATGTTTTTTGTGAAAATATCGGCCTTATTTAACATAAAAAAAATTCTTCTCATCACGCTTCTTTTTCTGACGTTTCTTGCTCCCTCATTTTCAGTTGATTTTCCAGAAAAGCTTTCTCCCAAAGCAAAAATTTCGCTCATTTCCATAGATTACAAGGATCTTTCACACTCTCTTTTTTCAAAAAGCTGCCTGCGGATCTACGATAAAGAAAATCAATTCGACACATTGATAGATTTTGCACATTTCGTGGATTTTGATGACACATTCTTTGGACTTAAATTCTTTTTCGAAGATAAAAAAGCTTTCTTAAAAAGCTATGATTTTTTCAGTTTCTTCCTTATGCAAAGCCAGAAAAAAAATTCCTCAATCACGGAAATTCCATTGGATCTTTCACCCAAAGAAGTATCATACATATATAATTTTATCCGCACTATTCTCAATGCTCTTCCAAATTACAGCTACGATTTTGATATTCTCACAAATAATTCAGAGACTCATATTTCTCAAATCTTGCATGATTGCTACCGAATGGTAGGCAAATCTTCCAAAACTGAACGATATTCTTTTACAGGTTTGATAAATCACAAATTGAGCTATAAACGAATTAACGATAGTTTCGTTTTACTGGCTGACAGAGAATCAAATGAATTAGAAAGTCAAAGTTATTTTTCAACCAATCAAAAAAATTTAATTATCTTTTTGACTATCGTATCATCAATATTCTTTTTGGTCACTGTCTACCAAGTGTTAGTTTATTATTTTGAAAAGTTGCATATAATTTCTGTTTACAAAAGTATTCAGATTTTTGATTTTACGCTTTTATTTTCAAGCGGTCTTTCTGGTTTTCTTATTATTTTTCTGAATTTGTCTTCGGAACAGGCGATTCTGCAAAACAATTTTGAATATCTCTATCTCTTTCCATTGAATGTTGCAGCTGCTTTTTTCGTATTCAAGCCCATTTTCCCACGAAAAATTGAAAATACATATTGGTCTACGGTTTTAATTTTGTCGGAACTCTATATTGTAATTATGTGGATTAGAGAAAGTAAATTCCCGGTTATCAATATGCTGTTCGTATTGCCGCTTTTTTTGCGCGTCGCATACTATTACTTTATCACGCTGGGACTAAAAGAAGGACAGAGGTTCAAGCCCTATGTCCTTCTTGTGCGATTTTTGGATTTTATTAGTTCTTAAAAATCAAATTATTTTGCGCTTTTTACAAGCACGTCAAATGCGATGTAAGCGCCACCTGGGATACCAGCCTGTGGAACACCTCGTGAACCATAAGCAAGCTCTGGCGGAATTACGATTTTGCGGGTTTCTCCGACCTTCATGTCCTGAACCATAATGTCGAATCCAGGAATCATCTGGCCGCCGTCAGTTTTGAATGAAAGACCTTCATGAGCACCCTTAATCATGCCGGAAGAAGCGTCAAATACTTGTCCGTCCTGCAAATAACCTTTGTACTCAACAAAAACGTTCTTGCCTTTGCCGACTTTGCTTCCTGAACCTTCTTTAAGAATCTTGAAGTAGATTCCTTTAGGATCCTTTTCGCAGCCTTCAACAAAAGCAGCCATTTTCTTTGCCTTTGCTTCTTCGTTGGCTTTTTTAACTTCCTCGCTGAGTTTGTCGAAATCAGCCTGTGTAGCAGTGAATTTCTCTGCATCTGCACCCTGACGAACGATAGTTAATTTTACAATCTTATCGCCCTGCTGTACTTTGTTTACAATATCCTGACTCTCTGCATTCACAACCTGACCAAAAATCGTGTGCTTTCCGTTGAGCCAGTCAGTTGGAACGTGTGTGATAAAGAACTGACTACCGTTAGTTCCTGGACCTGCATTTGCCATAGCAAGATAGCCAGGTTTGTCAAACTTCAAATCATCACGACATTCGTCAGCAAATCGGTATCCTGGACCACCGCGGCCAGTTCCTTCCGGGTCTCCACCCTGAATCATAAAGTCAGCAATAACACGATGGAAAGTAAGTCCGTCATAGAAATGCTTTCCTTTTGCTGCATCAAGAGTGCCTTCTGCCAGGCCAACAAAGTTTGTTACAGTGAGCGGTGTTTTTTTGTAGAAAAGCTCAAGCACGATAGAGCCTTTGCTTGTCTCCATGATTGCAAAAACTCCGTCTTTTCCTTTGATTGCGCCAAGTTCTTTGTCCATTGGTTTACATCCTCCAAAAGCTATTGCGAACAAACCGAAGATTGCCGCAAATATTGTTTTTTTCATTTTTAGCTCCTATTGCCTAATTTAAAAATAATATCATTTTTAAGGAGAATTTTCAAACATTGATTTTTCGAGTTTAAGTGCTATAATTTTAAAGGAAGCGATATGGACTATAATCAAGTCGGACATATACTACGTGAATACCGTGAGCAATTTAATATTTCTCGTGAGGATTTGTGTGATGATATTTGTGCCGTCTCTACACTCTTACGCATTGAAACGGGCGAAGAAATGCCAGGTCAAGTAATTTTAAATCAGTTATTTGCACGAATGGGATTGATTGCACCGCCAACAAGCCCTTATCTTGAAAAAAAAGACATTATCCGTTATGAGATAGAACGAAAAATCAGGATACTGAAAGAAGAAAATGAAGCAAATCACGAAATAAAAAGACTTCTTGAAGAATATAAAAATTGTGCTGAAATGGATGTTATCGAAACACAATATTATACGCATGAATCCGCACTTTATATAAAAAATTCTGGCGGAAACGTGAATGAGTATCTTGCCATGCTTGAAAAAGCCGTTTTGCTGACCGTGCCTGCCTATAAGCGAAACGAACTCCCGAAACGCAAATTTTATTCAAACGTAGAATTCAATATTTTGTCCGAGATAAGCCTTGCCCTTTATGATGCAGGCGAAAAGAATGCGGCTTATATGTATTATGAATATCTGATAGATTATTTTGAAAATGGCGGTCTCACTAAGCATCTGCTTTATAAGCGAATACCTTTGCTATTTGAAAACTTTGCGAAGTGGCAGTTTGAAAAAGGAGAATATGAGCTTGCATTAAAAACTTGCGAAAGGGGAATGGATTATTTTTCTCAATTTGACTATTTATTTTCTTTTATGGGATTGCTTGAATTAAGAGCAAAATGTCTTGAAAAGCTCGGAAAATTCGAAGAATCAAAAAAATATGCCGCAGGTGCACAAATCTTGCAGAAATACATTGCGGCATATCGTCAGGGCTGAATTAAAATTTCCAAAGCAAGCCAAGTTTTGGAACTACGGCAAAAGCATATTCTGCTTCACGGGTTACTGAAACTGAATAGGTAATATCATCTTGTTCTTTTGAGTATTTTGCTTCCTCATCGCCAGTCCAAATCCAACGTGTAGTCAACGCACCGAAGAAAGCAAGTTTTTCTGTCAGACTTTTAATGAATATTCCTTCAAGTCCGAGATTCCAGTTTAAGCCAAAAACTTCTGAATCAGAAAGTTTCATGGCATTGTAATCATAGCTTTTATCCCCTTTGAATGAAAATGCAGTTAAACCAAAAGCTCCAAGCAGTGAAAGAACTGTATCATCATTTCGGATGAATGAATAACCGAATCCCATTTCAAAATCTACACAAGTACCATGTTGTCTTTCTTTGTCATAAAATGGAATGTCTTTTGTTGTTGCGTAACCAACACCAATATCAAATTGCCATGTAAAACCTGATTCTTTGTTTACAACTACAGTATTAAAATCTACCATAGGAGTAAAAACGTTTCGAGAGCCATCTTTTGTTATTTTTTGATGGATTATCGGCATTGTGACACCGATTCCATCAAAAATTAAAGTTTTTTCTGATTCTGCAAAGATTGTTACAGTTAGAAAAGCAGTTATCAAAAACGCAATAAGTTTTTTCATGTTTTTGCCCCATTGTAATTTTACTAGCCTAGAATTTCGTCTGCAATTGCTGTGCTAGCACCTGCTACGGCTCCAGCTGCTGCTCCACTGCCTGCACCAGCAAGGATTCCCGCAGGTCCACCTGCGGCACCACCAATAGCTCCTTTTATCGCTCCTGTAACAGCTCCAACAGCAGCACCTTTTGCAGCAGCCGTAGCAACTTTCTTGACCTTTTTCTTAAAACTTGAGAATGAGAAGCGTGCCGCAGAATCATCTTCGGCATTGGTGAAGTAAACAAGGGTTGCTTTTGCACTTTCTGCATAAGTAAGGACTGAATCTTTGTCTGCTTCTGAAAGATTTGCGAGGGCTTCTTCTTCAATTGAAGAAATTGCAGAAAGAATTGAGTCCAAATCATCATTATTGTCAATTGCATCGTCAATTTTTTTGATATAATCGCCTGCTGTTTTGCTCACATAATTTTTTGAAAGCAAATCTTCAAGGCTTGTCGCATCGACTGTTGAGTCTGCTGAAATTTTTACACTTCCGTCAAGAACAGCACGTGCTGATTCTGAATCTCCGAATGTATTTTCCAATGCAGAATAAACTTCTGTGCCGATTTGTGCATATTTGCCGTAAGAACCTTTGTAATGCTCTGTCTGATTAGATGAAACCTCTGAAGCTGCATCTACATCAGAACAGCTGGAAAAAAAGAATGATGTTGCCATAGCAACTGCCATAATTGTTGAAAATACCTTTTTCATAAAAAACTCCTATTTTAGTACCCTTGTGTTATTAGCAGATAAACTCTGATGATCAATTTTAGTGCGTAGCTGAATGTGAATTACGTCCACGACTACGGTTGTTGGAAGAATGGGAAATTGAATTTGTTGTTCCACCACCTAAATTTCTTTTTCCCCCACTACCAGAGGCAAATAAAGAACGACTACTATCTGTTTCTTCTTTTTTGATTTCACTGTTTTCTTGTTTTTCTGTTTCCTCAACGTTTTCAGAAATTTCCTGAGAACAGCTAATTACATATAAAGAACCAAATGTAATACCACATATCAATATTGCACTTTTTATAATTCTTTTCACTTTTTTTACCTCCTCGAAAAGATTTGATAATGAAATGATACGAAAGTTTAAGGAGATACAACAGAGCATTATAGGCAAATTTTGAAATTTCTAGGAAAAAATGAAAAATTTTTAATTATTTTCTAGATAATCGTAATGAAATTCCTCTTTGAGCATATCTTTTATGTAATCAATTTCTTCTTGGCGAGGCATACATTCGAAAAGTTTACATGATTCCAATATTATTTGTATACCATCGTTACAATTTTCAAGATAAGCCGTACAATGACCTTTTAACATCAAAAAGTATACAAATAAGCTAAATCCATTTTCTTTTACAGAGAGTTTTAGCCCTTGTTCCGATAGTTCTTTTTCTTCTTTATAGTTGCATTCCATTCTTGCCCAATTTGCGAGATTAAATAATACTGTTGAATATATTCCTATTTTTTGTTCATTTGTTAAAAAATTATTTTCGAGATATTCTTTTATGAAATACATAAATTTAAAAGCCAGTTCTTTTTGGTTTAATTCATGATAATATTTCAATGAGATAGCATTCATAATCCATAACTCTGTATTAGTAAAAGTTTTTTGTGTCGGAAGTGTTTCTGGTGAGAAATTTGGAATTGTTATACGAAGTGCTTCGGTGGATTTTTGTATGAATTTCTCAGGATTTTTTTCAATAGAATGTTGATAAAGTGCAGAGGCAAAATTATAGAATTGTTTTTCAAGTTTGTTCATTTTTTCTTTGCAATTTGCATATTTATCGAGTAATTCTTTTATTTGATAGTTGTCATTTCCAATACAAGAATCTATTTCGTATTCCAAATTTCTTCTTTCAGAGTCGGATTTTAGCGTAGGTACTTTTTCAACAGGTGCATTTTCTCCAATCCGTCCAAAAAGGGCTTCAATCAATTTCCTATTTGGAATTCGTTCGCCGTTTTCAATACGTGAAGCCATGGCGACATTGCAAAGCCCTTTGCACATATCAGCCAGAGAAATTTTCTTTTCTTTGCGGAGCTGTTTTAAAATTGCCCCTATCGTGCATAATTCCAATTATTTCCCCATCTGACCAACGAACCATTTGTAAATCGAATCCACGCGAGCATTGAAAGAATCAATCATTTTGTTTTCAAGAAGCGCGATTCGGGGGTAGTAGGCCTGAACCATCAGATAGACCAGGAAATAGTCGCCTTCATCCACGACCACCAGATTGATTTTGACATTGTGAGCCTTTGCCGCCGTAATTGGCCCGAACTTCAGCGGCTCAAAATTGTCGAAGCACACGCTGACTTCATTTGCACGCTCGTGATATTCAAGCTTGTAGTAGCACTCGCCAAACGAATTATCATCCTGCATACAGTAAAGCGTTTTCCCCTCAGCACTTCCATTCGTATCGTCGGGAATTTTTACCTTTTCGTCCGGGGATTTTACAAGATATGCCTCGTGATAAAGAGTCTCCCATTTTTTGTGGCGGTTAGAGTAATATTCCGTACCTTTCATCGTGGAAATTGAGCGGATAATCTTTGAAACTTTTGCTGTATTAATGGAAGAAAGCTGTTCTTTTTCCAAACCGAGAGAATTTTTGTCGAGATAGAAAAGTTTTTCGGTCGTGAGACGAGGCTTTTCGGAATTATCCCAGTGATTTACAGCAAGGGAAGAAAGTTCCGTCTGAGGAAGAAGTGAAAGTTCAACCGGAGCGTCATTAAGGAATACATTCTGAATTTCGCCCTCAGCTTTTACCTTTTCAAGAAGAGCAGGGGAGACGCTCTGCGCATATAAGCCAGCCGAAAAAAAACTGGCCGTTAAAAGCAAAAATAATTTCTTCATATTGTTAAAATGAATGGAATCAAGCCTTGTTACAAAAAAAGCACCGCCGTTTTGGCGATGCTTTCTGGCTTAGTAAGCTCCTTTATAGATAACTCGTACCTGTTTGTACAAGCCTTCGCCTTCGCTCTTTGTCTCGATGTCTGCGAAATCATTGAGCGTTGTATGAATCAAACGTCGCTCAAAAGGATTCATCGGTTCAAGAAGGATTGAGCTTCGCTTTGTGCGAACTTTGTCTGCTGTTGTGTAAGCGAGGTGAACAAGATTTTCTTCGCGGCGAACACGGTAATTCTCTGTGTCGAGGATTACGCGAACGTCTTCACGACCGAGGTGGCCTGCGTAAACATTTGCCAGGAGCTGGAGTGCGTCGAGGTTCTTTCCTTTGCGCCCGATGAGGATTGAAGAGCTTTCTGAGCTGAGCTTGAGCCCAATTTTGCGGTCTTCACGGAACATGATTTCTACTGTTGCTTCGTAACCCATTTTTGCGATTACTTCAGAAACGAAAGTTGTGAGCTTCTGCTCGAACTCGTCCTGAGGAATAGGGTTGCCCATAACGCGTTTTGCAGTCTCAACAGGGCTGTCTTTTTCATCATCGTATTTTACGCCTGGTGTTGCTTCGTCTGTATGAACACGGATTTTTACATATCCAGATTTGAACAATGTCTTTTTCTGTGTCTCGATGATTTCAACATCAAACTGGTCGCTTTCAAGACCAAGCTCGATTGTTGCCTTTTCAATTGCGTCTTTTTCGGTTTTTCCTTCAAATTCGTAAGTCATATTTATCTCCTTTAGTTTACTAACTATCGTTTGTTTTTTGATTTTTTCTCAACCAGTTTCAATTTTGGCTCATCCTTTTTGTTCTTCATCATTTTGTTGATGACAATCTGCTGACCAAGCTGGAAGATGTTAGAAACAGTCCAGTAAAGGAGCAAGCCAGCCGGTGCATTGTAGAACAAGAAGAAGAACATAATCGGCATACCGTACATCATCATCTTCATCTGTGCGCCTGTTGAGCTTGTAGCTGTTCCGCCGTTGCCAGTGATTTTACCGAACAAAAGCTGCGAGATTACATAAATTACAGGCAAGATTCGGATCTGGTTCCAGCCGAGGATTGGAAGGCCATGCTCGAAAACAGGTCCGATTCGGTCGCCCTGAGAAAGATCGTCAATCCAGCCGCTGATGAAAGAAGCACCGCGGAACTCAAAGTAGTTGTTGAAGAGGTTGTACATAGCGAACAAGATTACGAACTGGAAAATCATTGGCAGACAGCCGCTCATCGGGTTGTAGCCGATTTCCTTATACATCTTGGCAGTTTCCATCTGCAATTTCTGCGGATCGCCTTTATATTTTGCCTGAAGTTCCTGCATTTTCGGCTGGAATTTCTGCATTTTCTGAGTGCCTTCAAGGCTCTTCTTTGTAATCGGGAAAAGAGCCATCTTCAAAATAACCGTAACGATGATGATTGAAACGCCCCAGTTGTGAACGAGTTTGTTGATGTTTTCCAGGAGGAATTTAAGAATGACTTCGAGCCAGTACAAGAAGCCTGAAGTCTGCAAGCTCTCGTTGAAATGAACTCCGCTCAAGCCCCATTCGTTTTTGTCCTCAGAAACATAATTCTTAAGCTCTGATTCATTGCGAGGGCCAGCGTAGATATAATAACTATCGTTAGTTTCTTTTTTGTCGGTAGGCTTTCGGGTCATTTTGACCTGCGCGTTAGTAGCATCACCAACTTCAATCTCTGAGTTGTAAACGACTGTGCTGGACATTGAAGTTTTGTTCTCCGGGTAAACGATGAACTCGAAGTATTTTCCTGCCATTGCAGTCCAAACCCAGTCACGCTCGTAATTTTTTGTCTGTTTTGAGCCGAGACGAGTCTTTTTTGCTTTTTCGCCGTTGAATGAAACAAGCTCGCGATACTCGTAGCGGTCCATTTTTGGATTGAATTTCGGGCCGACCTGTGGAGCTGTTCGGAGAGTGTAGGCCGCACCGCCAACATCAAGACCTTTGAAATTCTCGTCGCCGTCGATTGTAACTTCAAGCTTGAAAGTGTAGTCGTTCGGTTTGAAAGTATATTTTTTTACGAGAGTGAATTCGCTTTCTGTGCCGTCTGCATTTTTTGAAGTGAATTTTTTGAAGAAGCCGATTGTGTAATCATCAAGTTTTTTTGCTGTAAAAATGTCATCGATGATTGGACGGGTTGCGCCACCAAGCGAAAGGCCAAATGCACGGTTCTTTTCTGAAAGATTTTCGATAAGCTCAACACCTTTGCCAGTGTCAACGTCACGGTTTTTGAGCGCGCCACGGTCATCTTTTTCGATAAGCTCGTAGCTTATGATGTCGCCGCCACGGTTTGTAAATGTGACTGCAACTTTGTTTGTCGTGATAGTGAATTTTTCTTCGGTGAGATTTTCTGAATCAGAAACTTCTGAAACGATTGAAAGGTTTTCTTCGATAGAAGAATCCTGTTTTTCCGACTCGCCGGTAGCCTGATTCTCTACGACCTCAGTTGTCTGCTCGGTCTGAGCCTGCTGCTCCTGAGGCTTTGGCGGGAACAAAATTGTCTGTGCCGCAAAGAATCCGACAAGAACGACAGTCGAAAGGCCGATAGCCCATACGGTATTTTTTTCCATTATAAAACATCCTGATGCCAATTAATGGCAGTAATTTTCGCTGTTAATGATTTTCACGGAACCGGATCGTAACCGCCTGGATGAAAAGGAGTGCATTTTAAAATTCGTTTTGTCGAAAGATACATTCCCTTGACCGGGCCATGCTTTCGCAGGGCTTCCAAAGCATAGGCCGAGCATGAAGGATAAAACCTGCAGCAAGGTGCTTTGAGTGGAGAGATGAACTTTCGGTAAAAGCGAATCGGTAGACATAAAATGAATACGAGTGCGTTCTTCATTCTTTGACTAAACCAGCTTTTTCACACAATGTACGAAATTGAACACACCGCGTGCTGAACGAGTCTTTCTCGGAAGGGGGATATACCAGAAAAAGCATATCATATCCGGTGTTCAGGTGTGCTTTAAAATTACGATAGGTTTCGCGACTGAATCGTTTGGCACGATTGCGCTGAACTGCATTGCCAAAACCGCGGGAAAGGGGAAAGCCAATCCGATTGAAATTCAAACCGTTGGGGAGAAAGAAAAGTTTTGCCCCCGCCGTGCTAGCCCTTTTCCCATTTTTAAACAGATTCTTGAAATCACCAGGCCTTTTAATATGCTCTTCGCGCGTAAAACCAGCTGACTTCATAGAACCTGCCTCTTGTTAATAAGAATTAGTATTTTTTGTGCTCATCACAAACTGAGAGCTTCTTGCGGCCCTTTGCTCTTCGGCGAGCGAGAACCATGCGACCACCGCGAGTTGCCATGCGAGCGCGGAATCCGAATTTTCTGTTTCTTTTAACTTTACTTGGCTGGTATGTTCGTTTCATAGAACATTCTCCTTATTTTGTTGGGGATAACCCTAAATTTTGATAAAAATTTTTGAGCAATTTTGCAAGAACTTCCTCTATCCTCGCAAAAATTTGGTAGTGGCAAATAGTTTAACAAATTTACTTGCTGTCGGTCAATATATCAGCCTTTAACCTGTCAAGAATTTGCCTTAAATTTTCGGGAATTTCTTTGTTTTGAGAAGAATTATCTTCATTGTGCACGGAATTTTGAGAGTCTTCTCTGAATTCACTTCGACTGACAGGAGCATTTGAGTCAGATGAAGCCGCACGATTTTTTTCATCAAATTCCTGAATCACTTTTTCTTCTTTTTGGATTCGCTCTTCGATATCACTGCGGATTTTTTCTTCGGTGAACTGCGAGTGAAGCTCGGCATTTGTGCCACGGAGACGGAATGCCAGCGACGAAATTTTTACGTCCGGAACGCCACGCTTTAATCCGATTAGAATGTATTTTTGATAAATCCGCAAAGTCTGAATCCAGGCCGGGTGGTCGGCTTCAACAAGAAGAATACCGTTTTTTAAGTCGATTACACGCGAATGTGCATAAAGATTCGCACCAAGATTTTCGCCGTTCTTTGCGTTTGAGCGGATTGATTCCAATGTTACGCGCCATGTTTTGAGAAGCTTGTTGTTTTTTTCGACTTCCGCACGTTCAATGTTCGTGAAAGCCGTCATTATCATTTCCTGCGCGGAAATCAGGTTGTCCTCATACGCCATCAGAAATTCCTCAGCTGATTCTTAAGCATGTAGAGTTTTTCCTTGAGCCGCCGAACCTCGTCCAGAGAAGAAAAAATTTTTGAAGCCATGTAAGCGTCAGCGAAAACTCCGTCGAACAGGAAATCTGCAAAAGTTGAAAAACCGCCAATCGTCATGCGGTAGTCCGGCGGAATGCTTACGGAGCCGAGAACCTGCTGCAATCTTTGCAAAAGCATGTTCGCCTCATTCATAAGATTGGCCGCACCGTTCAGCTTGTAATGCTTTATCATATCAACGATGAATCCGCCACCAAGAATATCAAGAATACTCCAGTTGCGCGCACTCTTAAGCTTGCCTTCTGCCTCTTCAACAAGAGGAATTAAACGGTCGATGAGATTCAAAGCCTCATAAATTTGTGGATTATTTGTCATTTTTCACCTTATCCTTAGCATAAACGCTCAAACCAACAAGTACACAACCTTCGATATACGGAAGATTTTTCTCGTTGAGGTAAGAAAGGAGTTCCTCGCTCTCCGCTCCCGGCTGAATCACGATACACTTGAAATGTTTAGTGCACTCCTTGATGAGAGCCAGCCCCTTCACCGGGTTAATGCAAAGGTCAATGATGTCAATTTCGCCAGGAATGTCGTTAAAACTTGTTAGTTCCTTGCCCACAGCATGAACCGTGTAGCCGTGCTCCAAAAGCCCCTGCTTGATTTTGTAAGCATATTTCTCAGAATTGAGAGTGTCGCCCGCAACGGCAAAAACCTGCTGCTGCATGATTTCTGGTAATTCCATGAGGGTAGTGTAGCATAAAAGTACGAAATTAGGAATTAGCGATTTGGAAAGGGAGAAAAATTACAATCCAAGAAGCTGTTTTTTCTTTAAATCAAATTCTTCTCTTGTAATTACCCCAGAATCAAGTAATTTTTTCCATTTTAAAAGTTCATCTGCAGCTGATTCATCATTAGAATTTTTTAGAAATATACCAGTTACTTGATTCACTGCAAAATATAAATCATTCCAAGCCATTTCTGCTGTATAAGAAACAATTTTTCCATTATCTAAACTGATTATAAAATTTCTGAAATCATCCAAATCATCTTCATATTCTGATGAAATAAATTTTGTATCATGTGCAGAAATAAAGCCTGATGCAACATGAAGAATTCCTTTCTTTTTGTGAACACCTTTGATAATAATTGAAATATCAGAATCTATATTATTTTCAATATGAATTCTGTCTTCTACTTTTCCTTTTGAATTGTCTACTTCAACCTCTCCATTTTCATTAATCTTTGCTGAAAGCGGAATTGTTTTTGCAAATAATGAAAATGCTAACAAAAAGAATGATAAAACCCAAAAATTTTTTTTCATAAATTCTCCATAGTTTAAGACAAGTGTAAAATCTTGATAATCAATAGAATATCTGCCTTATATCTTGTATTACATTATTTTCATAAAACTATCAATATCAACAGTTTTCCCGTAAAATCATAGCCTTCTTCAACAAGCCGATCCCAGTGGGTTTTACTGATGGAATAGATTTTTCTTCCTGTTTTGAATTTTCTAACAATTCCAACATTGCCTTTGCCGCCGCTTGCTTTGCCTTTTTGCGAGTTGTTGCCTTTCCTGAAACTCGATATTTGTTATCATTCAAAGAAAGCGAACAAATCCAAAACAATTTTCCATTTTCAGTAACCTGCACAAAACTATAATTTGGCTGAACGATTTCCTTTTTGATATATTTTAGGTTCAATATTTCAACCGCTGTCGGAGATTTTTTTGAACTGTTTAAGATATTTGCCCCTGTTTGTTCAACAGACTTCTTTTTTGTGACATTCTGCCCTATAAGATAAGTATATGCCGATTCTACCGCCACATTTTGAGCTTCTTCCACTGTCTTGCCGTTTCCAACAAATAACCCATTAACAGATTGAAGTGAAACAGCACAATCATAACGACTTCCGCAGTTCCAAAACGAGTATATCGGCAAATCCAGTCCGTTTTTCTTACAATAATTCTGCAATTTTTCTGTAGCATTCTCTGCAGTTTTATCATATCTTAACAATTCCGAAGCAACACGAGACAAAACATCCATGTTCCAGTTTGAATCTATTGCGACTGCTCCTAAAACCGACTCAATCAAATCACCTTTCTTGTTCTTTCTGTCATGTAAAAAATAACCGTGAGCACGCTCCAGATAAGAATCAAATCCAAGTGCATTTGAACAAAGTGCCAATTTCTCATTCTTGATCAAACGAGATTTCTCTTCCGAAAGTTGGCCTTCCGTTGCCGAAGAAACAAACTGACCGCTAGAATCAACATGACAAAATTCTGAAGACAGATTCTTAACCACAGCAAGTCCCAGTACCGCATCACCGATGAATTCTAGAACCTGATAATTCTGTAGTCGATTCTGCGTGGCATCTGAAAGAGAAGGGGAGACAAAAGCCTGCTTAAGAAGTACATGATTAACAAACTGATAACCTATTTTCTGCTGAATCAGAGAAAGTGTTGCTTCATCCATATCGTAACTGTAGAGTTTCCAACAATATTACACAATAAAATCACTGTGAAATCACTCCAGGCCTTCGTTTCCTTTTTACAGCCATTGCAGCCACAGTTGCTAATCTTTCACAATTTGTGACCGGTTTTGCTTTTGCTTCTACGGCTTCTTCTCTAGACAATTCCTGTTTCGTCATAAGAACAAGATTATCTTCCTTCTCTTCAATCATTTTCACCCTTGCAACAGGCTTACCGTTTTCCACGAGCAAGATTTGAGGACATTTTTTTGCCGTTTTTCGCAAAGTTTCTGCATTCAGTTCCGAAAGTTCCAGATGTTCTGCCATCATATCAGCAAGGATGTGATTCACCACATTATCCACGCTCTGATTGGACTTTTCGGAGAGTCGATTCAAATAGTCTATAGCGATTGCATCAAATTCAAGTTTTGTATCAATCCATCGTTCCAAAGGTGTGAGGATTACATTGTCAAAGTTGATTTTTCCATCGTTTGTAATTTCCATATGTAGCTCCTTTTAGCATATAGCGACCTGCGATATGCTATATTTTTGAACCGATCACAATTTGTGACCACTCGCATCAATCGCTTGTAAATCCAATTTTGCGTTCTGACTTTGGCTCTTCAATCAGATTGTTTAGCACTTGAATAATTTGACTGATTTTTCTGTCCTGCTCGGAGAACTTTTTGTCACAATGGTCGATGTGAAGCAGAAGCAAGCGACGGATTTCCGCAAGTTCAGCTTTATCGTCCGTTTTGACAATCTGCGAACTGACATAGTGCCGTAGTTGAACAAAAGCATTCATGATACGAATGCTCACTTGAACCGCAGTTTCACTACGCAAAACAGCCGAAAGCATGGCTACACCTTGCTCAGTAAAGACGTAAGGAAGATATTGCCGTCCACCACGAGTTTCTTTTCTTTCTTCTCCATCGTCTAAGGTCTCAATTTGTGATCTTAAAGAATCATTTTCCATTTTTGAGGTCACAGATTGTGACCTCAAAACTTCATCTGCCTTTGAGGTCGCAATTTGCGACCTCAAAAAATCGTATTCTTCTGAAGTCAACTGAAATCGAAATTCTTCTGGAAATCGCTCAATATTTCTCTTTACGGCTTCAGTAATTCGTTTCGTCTCCACGCCATAAAGTTCCGCAAGATCTCTGTCCACCATTACCTGCTTGCCACGAATGAGAAAAATCTTGCTTTCAACCAAAATCGGGGTAATATCCTCGTTTTTCATAGTTTGATTTTACATCACTTCAAAACGAAAAACATTAAGTTATTAACTTAAAGACAAATCCCCAAAACTGTGATTTAGTTCGATGTTTTTTCTACAAAACACTTGCCGTTCCTGGAAATGAATATTATCTTCAATAATGATGGCAAGTTACAAAATCAACCCCAACTTCTCAATTCCCGTGATTGATGTTCCTGCAACCTCAAAGAATCTCAAATCCTTGCGCAAAAGTCACAATATCACTGTTGCCCAGATTCAAAAACTTTTACACATGGAAAATCCACAATCTATTTACAACTGGGAAAATTCAGAAATCAAATCTCTACCTCGTCTAGATAACCTTGTTTTTCTCGCAAAACTTTACGAAGTTTCAATTGATGAGTTGCTTGTAATCAAAATGGAAAAAACTGGTGATATGGCGGTCTGTGAACGGAGAATGCCGTTTGGAATTGCACCAGAAACTTTGTATTTTATTGCTCATACGGCAAGCCCTGCTGCGAAAATGGCTATTGAGAAATACTTCGGATTTTCACTAAAAGCATAAAAAACGCACCGTTAGTTTGCTCTGCCGATGTAAAACTGTATTATAACTTTTCAGATACCAAAAAACTCTTATCCTCAATCATATCTGGCGTTACAGGTTCCTCTGGATTATCCCAAGCCCAGTCACAATAAGACAGTCCATAGCCTGCATGTTCCATAACATCACCCCATGCTCTGAATGAGCAAGACCATTTGAAAGTGCCTATCTCATTTACCTTAAAGAGCGGGCAGCCGTAATTACCGTCCTGATGATATGGCCCGTCAAATTTTATATCCTTTATAAAAAGTCTGTTTATAAGCAACAATTCTGCAAGGTAATTAGCTCGCTTAAGGATTCTTACATACTCTTCTTTTCCAGACTTAGGAACATAGGAAAGAATAGGCTCGGATTTATCTTCGATAAGATTCTTGTGAATTTCATCAGAAATCTCAGAAAAATTCTGATTGTCATATCTTGTCCAGCCAACGAATTCAATTCTTATGCCATCTTCTTTTAAAATATTTTCATTCAGTCTTTTCATCATTTTTCCTTGTATAGCAACAATTCTATTTGGTTTTTTCCAAAGATGTCATTAAATTATTAACTTAATGACAAAACACGAAAAATGTGATTCACCCCACGAAATCACGGTTCAGTTTCTTGAACTTTTTCCCTGAATCCGGTTTATCACCCCACCGATTTTGCCAGAAACTTTCTTTACCTCAACGATTTTCCATTCTTCAAGAAGCGGAATAAAACTTTCGCTGCCGTTCTCCGCAATTTTATCCAGAAGAAGCAAAATGACCTGACGATTCCGGGTTTTCAGAATCTCGATGAAAGCCTTTCGCCTCTCCAAGTCCGAAATCTCGCACATAATCTCACGGAAGTTCTCAAAAAGCTCGTTAGTGTAAGTTTCTTTTTCGATTTCCCAGCCAGCGGGAGTGAACACAATAAGCGGAAGTTTCTTCGAATATTCAATAGCGAGGTAGTCGTGCTCAATCGCCCAGTCCACACGGTTCGAGACTTCCTCCGCCGAAAGTTCGGAAAACGCACCATACGCAGGGCTTTTGTCCAGCTGATATTCCAAGATTTTCTTGTCCTTAGAGCCTTTCAGAATCTTGGTGAGCATCGACCGACCGCCAGTCGCAATAATTTCGTCAGCTGCACGGAGAATCATACGCAATTCTTCATCTGAGAGTTTTCGGATTTTCCCGCTGTCGAGAGTATAAGGGAATCGTTTTTGGTTTCGGGACATTTTCGGGATCTCCTTAAGGTAATTTCTGGAAAAATTATAGCACGGGCAAAGATTTTTAGATACAATTTGATACATGGGAAAGACAACTGCAAAAGACCTGACCATCGCACAACTCAAAAAAATGCTGACTGAAAAATCAAAAGAAGAAATAATCTATTGAAGCGAAAACATCATTATCTCTTTGCATGGACAACTTCGGCTAAATGAACGGAACATTTCGATTGATGATGTTATGAACGCAATTGACAACGATGAAATTATCGAACAATATCCAAAAGATTTTCCTTTTCCAAGTTGTCTGATTCTAGGACTTTCTATAAAAAATGTTTATATTCATATAGTCGTAAGCATGCATGATGAAAAGATTTATCTGATAACGGCATATGTACCTAGTACAGATAAATGGGAATCTGATTTAAAAACTCGCAAAGGAGGCAACAAATGAAATGCATTCGCTGTGGAAACGAGACTTATAAAAGCACAACTACAGAAGCTGTTGAATTGGGAACGGGTGTTCTTGTAATCAGAAATATTCCTTGTTATAAATGTGAGATGTGTGATGAAATTCATTTTACTGGTGATGTAGTTAAACAATTGGAGCAAATCATTGCTGCGGCAAAACAACGAATGGAGCAACTTTCCGTAGTTGATTACTCTATGGCCGCTTAATTTTAACAGCCAGATTCACAATCTCCCCCTCAATTTCCGAGGCAATCGCTGGGTTCACAATTCTCATGGCACATTCTTCCGACTCGGTGAAACCCAAAAAGTTGATATTTCCATACCACAAAAATTTTTCATCAATGATTACGATTTTTTGGGAAATATTTTCTTTCTGTATAACTGTAATGCCTGCGCTTTCGAGAAGATTTAAGCATGTTTGTAGTTTTTTGAGTTTTCCTTCATCTGTCGGCTTTCGTACAAAAATCTGAATTCCAACTCCACTGGTAAGAAGTTTTGATGCAAGCAGTATAAAAGTTTGAGTTTCAGATCTTGATAGATATGGTGCTGTTATGATGATTCTGTTTTTCGCACCTGAAATGTCTTTTTCAAATGTGGGACGATAATCCTCTACAGAGAACAATTTTGAAGCAACATCATTCTCTTTTATATCTTCGCTACAAGATTCAGATTTTATCGTATATCCAAGTTGCTTGTAGCCTTTTAAGCGGTTCTGATACATTCGGTCAAAAACAGGTATCCTAAAATCAACATAGTCATAAATCCTAACATCTTCTTTTCCTTCAAAATTTCTGTGAAGCCGACCGCAATATTGGGCAAGAGTTCCTTTCCAAGAAAATGGCATAGCAAGCATGAGAGTGTCGATTCTTGGAAAGTCAAATCCCTCTCCAGCATATTTTCCCGTTGCAAGAATTATCAGCGATTCATCAGTCGGTACCGAATTCAATTTTTCAAGCTGTTCTTTCTTTTGTTTTTGTGTTCCTCGGCCTGTTATCAGAATCACATTTTTCGCACAATCAACCAACTGTTTCTGAAGCGTTTGCAAATGTTCTATTCTGTCCGAAAGAATCAGAGGTGTTCTTCCTTCCGAAACCGCATTTTCCACATCCTCAATAATCAGATTGTTTCTTGCTTCATTTGAAACAAGATTTTCATAATATTCGTTTATCTTAGGATTTTCACTGTCTCCATTTATCTGTACATAATGAAAACTCGAAAATCTCGGAACAAGATAATGAGCAAAATTCTGACTTTGATTCATCTGCTTTGCGGTCGTTGAATACAAAATCTGCCCGCACTGATAGAAAATGATTTTCTGATGCCCGTCTCGTCGGATTGGTGTCGCCGTCAGTCCGTAAACATATTTCGCACTAAAACTTGCGACAAGATTTTCCGTCATGAATGCAGAAACATGATGGCACTCGTCCACAATCAACATTCCGTATTTTTGGGTACGAGGTTTTACTTCGTCAGATTTTTTTTCTGTCAGTGAATTTACAATGGCAACATCGATTATTCCTGTAGATTTATCTTTTCCGGCGGCAATTGTTCCAGTATCAATATTCAGAAATTTCTTCACCGATTTTTTCCATTGTTCAAGAAGGGCATGAGACTGAACAAGAATCAGCGTATTCGTTTTTCGCTCCGCAATCAAAGCCATAGCAACAACAGTTTTTCCAAAGCCTGTTCCCGCAGAAAGAATTCCTGTTTCTGATTTGAACATTGCATTCAGGGCTTCGCGCTGCTCATCATAAAGTTTTTCGGAAAATGTAGCATTTATTTTCGTGCCTGTTTCTCGATTGTCCGTGATTTCATATTCAGCATTTGCATTTTCAATTTTTTCAAGTACTTGATTCAGATTTCCACGAGGAAGAAGCAGAGATTTTTCGTTCTCTTTTGAGCAGTCGATAAACCGTGGTATGTTGTACAACGGAAGGTGCATTCTCAGATTTTTGAAGTATTCTGGATTTAGAAAAACGGCAGTTCTTCTAAAAACACCTAAAGTCTTTTCGGAAATTCCTGATTTTTCAATTTCAACATAATTTGTAAGCTTGATTTTGATTTTCTGCGGGAAATCTTCTTTTGAGAGAAGGTCTTTTACATCCGCTTTTAAAATTGATTTGCTTATCTTTTCATTTTCGGTCTCATCTTTCTCTACGAAGTTTGGAAACTGATTTTCGATTTCTGTAATAATTTTTCTGACAGTTCTTCCGTCTACTTTCTGGACGCTACTTAAAAACACCCACTGGTCATCATAGGGCATAAAATTCTCATCAACAAAAACAGAATGTCCTTCTTTTACCGCTCGCCCCTGTAGCGGAAGCGCAATCAGATTTCCGTATCCACCTTTCGGAACTTCATCCTGATTCGGAAACATTCGGTCAAAAGTCGCAAAAGAAATCGAGTGCCTATTCTGCATAGAGACCTTGATAATTCCGCTTCCAAGATTTCGAGCTAAACGGGCGGAAACATTTTCAGAAAAGAAAATCCACAAATGTCCACCGTTTCCAGAGCGAGAAATTTCGATATAGCTTAGCACTCCAAAATCAGTACAAGTTTTATGAACGGCGAGAATGTCGTCTTTCCAAGAATTGCCTTCATTCTTATGCGCATACGCCGCATTCGCGTCGTTTGCATGAGTGGTAGTTATTGACATTTGCTCCTTCGGAGCATGCGCATACGCCGCTTTCGCGTCGTTTGCGTAAGTGGAAACTATTGACGTTTGCCCCTTCGGAGCATGCGCATCAAAATCCATCACTAAAAAGCGACAGACATTTCCATCCATCAGAGGATAAACCCCGATTACATCACGACAAAACTCATCACGCCCTGCAAGGTGATTAAAAATGTAACTATCATCCAATTTCACTGGCGATTTATAAAGACAGGTTGCACATGAATATTTCTTTAAGTCGCATTTCCCCGTAACCCATTTATTTGCACAGACTGGTGAATATCCACTTTTCCCTGATTTTGTATTATGCCAGCGAAGTGCGAAAACATCTTGCCGACCGACAAAAAGTGATTTATACAGGTTAATTTTTTCTTGGGGTGTACTTTTTCGGGAAACGAGTCTTTGATTGTCCAACACTATAGATTGCTCTTGCAAGGCAGATTCACGAACTTTTTTTTGTTGTTGGATTTTTGACATTTTTTGAAGTAGGAAATCTTTCACCTCTCTTTGGTTATCAGCAAATTGCATGAGAAGTGAAATCAAATCTTCTTTTGAAAGGGATGCAAGATACTCTTTTAGGGGCACGGTTTATTATAGCACAAGATATCAATGTCTATCAAAACGCAGATTGTTTTATTCGCATTTTTCAATTTATTATTTTATTTTGCTCTACGAAGGCTAAGAACTCGGCAGGAGACATAATCCGTACCACAGAATGTTTGTAATCCTGTTGATTTCTCGTGATAATAATGTCCGCTTTTATTTGTTGTGCAACTTCATGCTGAACAGAATCTTCAAAATCGCTCCAATCAGATTCTAGCGCATTGCGAATACAAACTTCATCAACCCCAGCAACTGAAACAGTCGTCAGAAGATTCCTCATTACCGCTTTCGTTGCTTCCATATCATGTAAAGTGCGTTTTGCAATATAAAAAATATCTGTGCAAGAAGCCGCTGAAATGTAAAAATCATATCCCTTGTCACAATAAGAAAGGACTGCATTCGATTCATCATAAAAATCAGGATTCGCAAGCATAACATCAAGAACGAGATTTGTATCTAAAAACACAATCATAATCCGTACCGCTCCTTTAAACGCTCTTCCCGGATTTCTGCAATACTCGTCGGACGGCATGTTTTTAAAACACCTTGTATTGCTTGCAGGGCTTTCTGTCGCTCACTTCCTGCTGAAGTTTTATTCTTGGGTTTATCCACAAGTCGGATTAAAATTTCACTTCCATTGAAATTACGCAAACTGTCATCAATTGCAACAAGCGTGTTACCATCGATATATCCGTTTACAGCTATCATATCGCACCCCCTTTCTCAAATCTGATTATATCATACCACGATTTAGGGAATTTCGCATTAAGTTAGTAACTTATTGACATAATAATAGAGTTTTATTTTCTGAACTTTTCCCACACATCAAGCGAAAAACTATTTCGCATAATTTTCTTCTTGCGTCCTTATTTTCGTGCTATAATCTCCCCAATGAAATCATCTTCCTACACAGTCGTCAAACATCCGCTTGAGCCAGTCTGGTCGCCAGAAAGCACTGTGCTTCTTTTGGGTACGATGCCTTCACCAGCAAGCAGAGAAGTTGGCTTTTATTATATGCACCCGCAAAACCGTTTCTGGCGAGTTCTTCCGGCTGTTTTTGGGGAAAGGCTTTCCTCTACGAATAACTCACCCGACACAGAATCTGCCATCGCCGAACGAAAAGATTTTATTTTACGACACAATCTTGCCCTTTGGGATGTTCTTGCAAGCTGCCAGATTGAAGGAGCGGCAGATTCTTCAATAAAACAAGAGATTCCGAACGATTTTACGGAGATTTTCGCAAATTCAAAAATCTGCCGTGTCTTTTTTACCGGGAAAATGGCAAATGCCCTTTGGAAAAAGCACTGCACATCTTATGAAAAACAATTCGGACTAACTTGCACATGCCTTCCGAGCACAAGCCCGGCAAACGCACGATTCACGATGGAAAAATTGATTGAGGAATACAAAATTATAAAAGATTTTGCAAATTAAGCAGTGCTTCGGAATTTACTTCCAGCCTTCCCAGACTTTCTGTGCCATTCCAACCGTGGCATCAGTCTTGCCGTTTCGGCAAATCGGCTGTTTTAAAAGCTTGGCCTGGTTTTCGAAGAGTTTTTCTTCTTTTTCGCTGTCGTCAAGGTATGCAATCGAGGCATAGTCTTTCGATTTCGTGTCAATCATGGCCTCAATCGCTTGTGCACGACTGCCTTCCGTCCGGGCAAGTGCGCTCACAACCGAGTCGAATTCGCCTTCGCTCATTTCTTTTTCTTTTAGGTCAACGAACTGAAAAGCAATCCGCCGTTCCTTAAAAAATCTCTGCGCGCTCTTCGTATCAAAAGATTTGTTTGTTCCAAAAATCTGAATCATGTTTTATCCTTATTTATTTGGGTGCATCCCACGCATGCGTGGGTCGGGCTATCCGTAGTTCCGCTATCGCTGCATTGCGTCGTTCGCTGCGCTCTCTAAGCAACGGCTATCGCCGCTACTCCTATCCCTTGCACATTTCTATTGTAGCAAAATTTGCTCCCATTCTGCTTCTTTAAAGCCCGCGCAGACTGCATTCTCCGTTACGAGCAACGGCCTTTTTACAAGCATTCCGTCACTCGCAAGGATTTTGAACTGCTCGTCTTCGCTCATGTCCGGCAATTTCTGCGACAGGTTCTGCTCACGGTAGAGTATTCCGCTTGTGTTGAAGAATTTTTTGAGCGGAAGCCCGCTTTTTTTGTGCAATTCCCGCAAAGTCGCTTCGTCGGGATGGTCGCCTTTGATATCAATTTTTTCATATTTCACGCCGTTTGAATCGCACCAGGCCAGGGCTTTTTTACAGGTCGTACATCGGTCATAGCAGTATATTTTGATCATTTTGACTATTCCTCCATGTATTTTTTATTTCGAATTTCCAGAGAAAGTTTATCGTTTGCATTCAAATCAGAACCAGCCTTCAATCCAGTCGCTTTCTCATATTCTTCTTTTGCCGTATTCGCGACTTTTCCGCCACGGACAGCAACATTTTTGTTTGCCTCAAAGCCCTCAGGCTGCTCCTGTTTGGAGATGGAAGTTGCGGTAACTTCTGCAAGCATATTCAAAACCAGTTCGATATTTGTCATGTTGTCGCGCAGGTTCTCTTTTTTGAGACCTTTCTTCTGCTTATATTCCTTTACTGTTAACCCGCTCCAAGCCTTAGTCATCTCGTTGGTCAAAATGGCATAGTCTGTTTCTTTTTCGATTCCGCGAGCTTTCCATTCATCGGTAAGTTCCTTACGCATTTCGATGGTTTGAAGCCTCTGATTAATCCATCCTTCTGTATAACCCTTTGCACGATAGTATTCCGCACCACGGGCAATCGCCTTTTCTGGGTCGGCATATTCTTCAAGCCGGTCATTTCCAACCTGAGCAAGCCACATCTTGAACGGCTCAGCCTTTGGAGAAGGAATTGACTGAATTAAGCGCAGCACATTTTTTGTGGAAAGAACATCGGTTTCACGCATTTTTCCATCGGCTGCCTGAAGTTTCAACTGTACGATTTTATCGTACACTTCACTTCCTTCTTTAACTAACTTGATTTTCAAGTCGCTCCAATACCGCCGTGGATTCTGACTTCCCGAAAGCACTTCCACAACATCAATAACCGAGAAATACCATTCTTCTTCTTCGGCATTCCATACATAACGGATTTTTTTGTTTTCAAACAGTTTGAGTTTGTTCTGAGAGTGAGAATTTTCCATACCTTTCCTCGTTTTGTTTCGATTTTCGGCGCCAGTCCAACATCAAGCCCGAATTGCGGTAAAGAAAATAAAAAAAATACAAAGTGAAAGTTTCTGGAAATTGCCAAAAACTAAAATTAAACGCACATACAAAAAGGGAGATGGTTAATGTTGGAGATAGATTTCTGTGCGTTGTGCTTTACGAGTTAAATATAGTGGATTTTTTAATAGATGGCAAGGATTTTTGAGATTCACAGATAGAAGATATTTTTATTTCTTCACATGTAGCTCTACGGTCTTTTCTGCGCATTTTTTCCTCAGTACAATCATGTCCACCAGCTGAACACCACATTCAATTATAGGATGATCGTAATTTTTTGTAAAAAAATCTTTGATTACGTGATGGCGGGTAAATCCGCATTTTTCGTAAAAAGGAATCGTAAGCGGACTGTCGCCTGTTCCTACTTGAAGAGTGGTAAATTCATCACGGAACTTTTCTTCAACAAATTCCAACAAGGCACGAGCATAGCCCTTTCCCTGAGAGTTCGGCTCAGTTGCAATATTTTTAATTTCAAGGATTCCTTCGCCCTCGTCAGTTACGACGCACTCAGCTTTTACGCCGCCGTCATCAAGAACAAACATCCTTCCTCGGTCAAGATAAAGGTCAACCATGCTTTCCTGCTCGTCAGCAAGCAAAAGAAGAGGAAGAAAATCTTTTTTATTTTTAGTGATTTCTGTTATCTGCATTTATCTTTCGCCAGTTCATATTTATTTCTTTCTCGATTTTGGCTCAGGAAGTTCTGCGCACATCACCGTTACCAATTCCCGCAAAAACTCGCGGTTATCAACGTCTTCCACCAAAAGCATTTCTTTTGCGCCCTCGTAAGGCAATTCATGCGGAGACTTGGGCATTTTTTCCATGGCTGATTTTGTCGGCTTAACAAGGAATCGGTCATCGTAGATTCCACCGAAAATCTTTCCTTCTTTATATAAAATGAATTCACCCATCATTGCGCGATGAGTGATTCCATCCAAAAGAGAAAGCTGGTCTAAGATATAAGCAAGATAGTCTTTTGAAGAAGCCAATTTTTGCTCTCAATTAGTTGTGGTGATGCTCGCCGTGGTGATGGTCACACTTCGCATCAAAATTGCCTTTTAGTTCTCCTTTTGCAAAAAGAGCGGCAGCTTCGTCGGCAGAGCCTGAGATTCCTGGAATTTCTTTGAGCCCAGAAGCCGCAATTGCATCGATAGCACCCTGTCCGCGGTTTCCGAGAATCAAAGTCTCTACTCCAAGACTCTTTAAATACGGTGGGAGCGCGTGATGTCCGTTTCCGCCGTTATCAATTACTTCCGAAGAAACGATTTTTCCGTCCTCAATTTCATATATTTTAAAAAACTGAGTTTTTCCAAAATGCTGGAAGACGTTTCCAGTGTCTTTTTCATAAGTAGCTGCGATTTTCATATAAATATTTTATAGTGGGGTAGGGGATGATGTCAAACTTCAGGACAAGCTTTAGGAAGTTCTTCTGTTGCCTCACTTTAGTTCGTCGATAAACTGTTGTATCCTCTGTGTAACAAGTTCCGCCTTTTTCATCTCCCGAAGTTCTTTTGCGCTCACCCACTTAAAAGCCACCGTTTCACCTTTTTGAAGCCTTATTGCGCTTTTGTCCGAGTCCGTTTCACAAAGATACTCCACATAAAGCGACTGATTTTCTTCTCTTATCACTCGCCCAATCTCGAGCAAATCCGCTTCTTCAATTCCCGTTTCTTCCTTGAGTTCTCGTCTTGCACACTCTAGCGCACTTTCGCCCTTTAGCGCAGAGCCGCCCGCCGTTGCTTCCCACATTCCGCCGAAATGCTTGTAAAAATCCCGTTGCATCAAAAGATACTCGCCGTCAGAGTGCCGAACGATGATGTCGCACACCAAATGAAACAGCCCGCCCGGTATTTTGTCGCCACGAACAAGCGTAACACCTGCAACTTTTTCAAAATCCCGATTATACGCGTCCCAAAGCTCACAGTCTCGCTCAAACTCAATTTCGTAAAGCTTTTCTGCGATAAAATTTCTCTTTCCGGTAGCCTTAAAGCCAAGTCGGGAGTAAAGGCGAGCAGCATTCACATTGTTTTCCAAAATCCATAAAGTCGGCTTTCCGTCGCATTTTGCACAAGCAAATCTCAAAAGTTCGCTTCCAAAGCCTTTATTTTGCATTGCAGGAAGCACATAAAGGTCTTCTATTAAGTTTTTGGTCACAGACACAATGCCCACGCCTGCATTCTGAACAAGCATAAAAAACTTTGAGCCAGCCGCCATTTTGTCCAAAATATATTTTTTTTGTCGCTCTGGAGTATGCAAAGCCACAAAATCGCTCTTACAAAAAGTCTTATGCGATTCCTGCCACGAAACAGAATGTATCTCAGCCGCTTCCTCTATGTTGCTCTCGTCCACTTCAACAATTTCGCTCATTTCACAACCTCGTATCTCAAACGCAAATACGAATCTTTTAGCACAGTGCAGTCAGTCAGCTTCAGTACACCCAATAAAGAAAGTTCCTCTTCGCTCATCAAAGACTTTCCGTCAATCAGCGTCGCAGTGTCTTTTCCGCCGATTAAAACAGGCGCAACGACAATATCCACCGCGTCAAAGAGCTTTTCTCTCAAAAACAAGCTGTTGACCGTTCCGCCCGTGCTGATTTTTCCGTCCACGCTCATCAGCATAAAGAGCGTAGTAAATGGTCTTTTCATTTTTTCTTTTACAAATCCTTCATATAAAGAACTTCGTCCACCACAAGCTTTCCCATTACGGTCTTTGTAAAGGCTTTTACAAATTTCATGCCGTTGCGTTCTGCTACATGGCGGCTTGGAAGATTGTCAGACTTCATATACGAGATGATTTTTTTCATACCGCGCTCTTTTGCGAATTCCGCACAGGCCTTCGCAACTTCTGTCGCATATCCTTTTCCCCGGAATTCTTTTCGCAAGTGATAACCAATCTCCGGGAACAAATCATTTTCAACCTGCTGCATGGTAATTCCGCAGTCGCCAATCATTTCGCCGCTTTCTTTCAAGCAGACCGCCCAAAGCCCAAAGCCGTATTTTTGATAATTATCAAGATTCCACTTAATCCAGTTTTCAACTTCCTCACGCGAAAAAGGATGGGGATAAAACTTCATAGATTCAGGATCGCTCAAAACAAGGGCAAGCGTGTCCGTATCTTCCAGCGTCATCTGACGAAGAAAAAGCCTTTCTGTTTCTAATATCTTAGTTTTTCCTTTTATCCATTCATCCAGAAACTTCATCTGCTCATCGGTGTGAAACCAGTGCTCGCCGCCCTGCATTACAGTAAGACTTGAAGCATTTTTTCGAGCAAAAGCCTCTACAGTTTCTTTTGGAACAAGATTGTCTTCCGAACCGTAAAGGATTTTTGTCGGAACGGTCCAATTCAACGAGTGAGCACGAACATAGCAAAGATAATCCCAAGACAAATCCTCGCCAAAATCCGTTTTGATGATTTTATCACGTTTCAAATCGTCTTCTGAAACACCAGCCCAGGACATCAGATTCAAAATCATCTTTTCCATATCAACTACAGGCGAAATAAAATAAGCCCTCTCGATTTTTGTGCAAATGTCAGCATTCATCGAAAAGAATGCGCCAATGCTGTTCGCAATCAGAATGATTTTCTCATAAGAAGAAGCAAATTTGTTTACGGCTTCTTCAATTTCCCTGCCGGTTTCCCACGGTGTAAATGTCTTATAATCCAGACCCAAACAATCGCAGTCTGGAAACAAAGGCTTGTAATGTTCGCATTCAGCCGCACTTCCACCTTTTCCGTGAATATATAAAACTAACTTTTTGTTCATTTTTCCTCCGAATTATTCATTTTTTTCATTCCCCAAAGCCCGAAAGGATCGCGCTCCAGTTCTTCACGATAAATCGAAACAACATTCAGGATGTCAAAAAACATAGCTTTGCAAGAGCCAATCATCGATTCTTTTATAAGCCCTCTCTCGTAAGCCAAATCCTGAATTTTGTACCAGGCCTTTACAGGCGGATGACCGCATTCAATAAACCATTCCTCAGGCGGATAGATTTTATTAACTTCTGCGTTCGGTGCAAAAACTTCGCCGATTTCCTTAGGTGTGATTTCTTCCATGTAGTGCATTGCCGTAAGTTTGTAAATATCCACGCCCAAAAGCAAAGCCTTTCCGCCATTGTGAATAGCCCAATCCAAGCCCCCCTTCACAGCTTCATCCGCATGTTTTCCCCAGCCCGCCGTTGATATAACATCCGCTCCACAAAGCGTGCCGGGAAGAGTTCTGAATGTGTCCGCAATAAGTCCCATCGCAGTTCGTTTTTCCTCGCGGGGCAGAACCTTGATTTTTACAGTGATTCCAAGTTTTTTATCTTCATCGGTGAGAGGAAGCTCCGGGCTAAGACGGAGGGCCGGCATAAAAATACTTCCCTGGTCGGTCACAAGTTCTTTCAGTGTATCAATCACTGTCATGGCTCCACCTTCAAGTTCTCCAAAACTGCTCAAAGAAGAGTGAACTTCCAGCGCCATTCCTTTTTCAAGTCCAAGATTAATCAATGCGTCTTTAAGTTCTTTTTTACTTACCATTTTATAAACCTCTTACCAAAAGAATATCTACAAAACATAAATAATAGAATAGATTTCAGACAAGATACAGCTTTTGACCGATGAAATGCAAGGTATAGGGGATGATGTCACAGGTGCTCCGCCTTATAAAATGTTTGCTGCTAAAAATGGCTTCCAGTCGTGAAAACGGCTTATCGGAAACGCATGCTAGCATGCTACACGCGTTTTGTGCTCGAAACTATATACGTTAGCCGCTTACGCGGCAGCACAAAACGAGTGTTTCCGTAAGCCGTTTCGCTTCTTTGCGCCATTTTCAATATAAAATCAATTATAATGCAGAAGCCCTGAATGATGTCAAATTTTCAGATTAAATCTCATAATCTTCCCAATTCTCTTCATCAATATCTTCTTCATGAACACCATTTTGAATCTGAATTCCGGCATTTTTCACGCTGTCAGCTTTGCCCGAAACCAGCGGATGCCAGTCCGGGAGGGATTTTCCTTCGTACAAAAGGCGGTACGCGCAAGTTTCAGGCAACCATTTGAATTCGGGCAGATTTTTCTTTGTCAGATGAATGCATTCAGGATTTCGTTTGAAACGATTGCAATAATCGCTGCATTTTCCAGTTTTCAAGTCTAATAAATTGCAGGCAATCCTCGTGAAGTGGAGTTTTTCATGCTTTCCACGCCCGGTGATGAATTTTCGGAAACAACATTTTCCGCATCCGTCACACAAAGATTCCCATTCTTCTGCCGTCATTTCAGTAAGCGATTTCGTTTCATAAAACTTTGACATTGATTTTCCTGCCGAATTCGTAGATTCGTATTTTTTTTTTATAATTTTTAAGAATTGCTAATCATAAGGCCACCGTGGAAAAAGCATTCGTAAACTTTTTTGTCATGGAAGAAAATTTCCTCGTAGCCCTGAAACCAGGTAAAGTCTCCGTTGACGCTGCACTTATAAAGATACTCTCCGTCTTCGTAATGCTCTGGCCCGCGGTAAGGCATTTTGCGGTCAGCATGGCGAAGCGCATCCTTTAAGAAATTTCCGCTGAATTCTTTTGAAAGGACACGTCCAAGATAATTCATTGCGTAAAGAGATTTTCCTTTTTTCCAGACCGCTTCCTCTCCCGCAAACTGCTCGCCACCTACGTAAGTATCATGATAAACATAGTCGCCGTTCTGGTAGCGGAAATCATGGGAATCCAGGCGAGTTGATTCAACTTCGTTCATAAAGGCTGCATAGGTGTTAACGTTTGCTTCAAGACGGAAGAGAATCAATTCTTCAAGATTTGCGTTGCTTCCAGCGTCCGTTCCAGAAGAAAGACTCTTCATGCATTCCCCGTCGCGCACAAGATAATCAACAGTTACATTCATCAAATTGCTTATCTGAATCAGGTTTGAAATGTCAGGATACGCCTGTCCGCTTTCCCATTTTGCCACTGCCTGACGCGACACGTTAAGTTTTTCCGCCAGTGCTTCCTGCGTGAGTCCTTTGTTCTTTCGCAATACTGCAAGTTTTTCTGAAAAAATCATTTTACGCTCCCTATGGAAGTCAGTTTTTATCTTGTTCCAACAAAAACATCATGGCAGAAAAATCAGGGGCTAACAAACAACCGCCCGTAGCAATTTTGTTACTTTTAGTTGCGTTTAGTATCATGATTACAATTTCTTTTCCCTAAGCTCAAAACGTCCCTTTCGCCAGTCCGCATAGCCTGTGACAGTGTAGCCGCACTTGTCATACAATCGCCTTGAATATGGATTTTTTGTAAAACAGTCCAGGCGGATTGAATCGTATTTTTGAGCGCGGCAAACTTCTTCAATATGCTTCATTGTCTCGCCTGCAATTCCCTGATTCTGAAAGTCCGGGCTTACGCAGAGCCTGTGAATAACGCAAAAGCGTGAGTCCGGGCAAATCCATTTTCCGTTTTTGTATTCTTCGTCACATTCTTCGTTCAACACAAAACAGACTGCGATTTTATCATTCTTTTTTCCGACGAACATTTGATTTTTATTTATGTCGTCTTCCAAAATCGCGCAGTCTGGATAAACTTCGTCCCACTGAGGAATATTCTGCTCGTCCATTTTTGCGATTGCATTTTTGTAAAGCTGAATTATTTCTTCAATGTCTGTTTTTTCTGCGAGTTGGAATTTCAATTGTTTGCTCCTACATTTCCAAAAGTGTTGCACGACATGGAGAACCGTCCGCTCCACCAAGATTCAGTGGAACCGCGTTCAAAAGATATTTCCCAGCCGGCACTTTTCCAAGCCTGATTCCTTCAAGAAGAACAATCTCCGCTCCAAGCATTATAAGATGAATTTCCTTTGGGGCGTCTTCTGGCCCTACGGTTTGGGACTCGTTTCCATATAGTTTGATTTTCGCATCCGCAAAAACCTGAGCCGCTTCTTTTGTGACGACTGCCTTTCCTTTTATTAAAATCCGCTCGCAACAGGCCGGGTCGCAGTCTCTCGCATCTTTCAAAATCTTTTTGGCATCATCTGCAGTCACATTACCTTCATGCTCTGCAACGTATGCGTAACCGATGAAGCGGTCCAAATCAACCTGATCGATTGTCTTTCCGTCGGCGTAAAAGTGGAAGGGAGAATCAACATGAGTTCCGTTGTGGGCGCACATTTTAAAGGCTGTCAGATTGCAGACATCGTCTTTTTCTATGCTGAGCATTTTGAATCTTTCCGGGCTTGGGTCTCCGGGAAAAACATTGCAGCCAAAAACTTCCTGTGAAATGTCGTAAATTTTCATTTTAATCATGCCTCCTTTATTTAACGCTCTTAAACAGGCTCACGTGCTTTTCCAGGTTTGAAAATCCGTTTTTCGTATAAAATTTGAATGATGGCTTGTCGATGTCGGTCTGAAGAAAAATGCCTGCAACTCCCATTTTCTTTATGTCATCCTCAATCATTTTCATAAAGCGGCTTCCGATTCCCTTTCCCTGTAAATCTTTTGAAACGCAGAATTCCTCGATGTTGTAATTTGCCCCTTCCCACCAGTGACGGATTGACCCCAGCGCAATGGCAGAAAGTTTGCCGTCTATCAAAAGACCGTAATTCAGCGCATTGCAACCGCCCGAGACTTCCTTTATGTAATTTTCCAGCATTTTTTTGTCGCTCCAGTCATCATTCCAAGGCTCGCCCGCAAATGAAGAGCTGAACAATTCTGCAGCCTGCAAAAGATAGTTTTCGTCCAGACTGATAAATTCTTCCATAATCGATTTCCTTACTAGAACTAAAATTTCTTTAATTATACGGGAAAAAATAAGAGTTTTGAATAAATTTCAAATAAGATGCAGATTTTAGCCAATGAAATGCATAAAAATCACAGAATTCTTCTTTTGAAAAGGGCCAGAAGTGTAAGCAGACTGATTCCCGCAAAGACCTGCACAGGATAAAAAGTCACAGCCGACTCTGGAATCAAAAAGGCAAGAATGCTCATTGCGGCGGCTGGCGGAAACGGAAAACGGAACAATTTCACGAGAATCTGAACGCACACGCAGGCAAAAAAAGCTGCAGCCGTAAGCGGGAAATATGGAAGCGATGAAAGCAAAATCCTTGTCGCACTTCCGCAAACTGCACACAGAGAAACCAAAGCAACCACCGAAAAAGGTCTTTTCGCAGCTCCGCTGTTTTTGTTCGTAAGCTCAGTGAAAGCGACCAGAAGGGGAGGGGCAACGCAAAATCTCACGTCAAACCGAATGCAGAAAAATGAAATCAAAGCCACCGAAGCAATTCTGAACGCATTGACTTTCAAAGCATCTTTTGATTCTACAATAACAGGCTCGTAATGATTTTCTTCTTTTGCGTGAATTTTTTCGAGCAAAAAGCGCAGAATAACTACCAAAAAAGTAAGTCCGACTGCCGCAACCACATATACAAAACTCCGAGTCTGAATCAGAACAGGAAGGGCAATCGCCGAAATCAACGGAGCAAAACTTGTGCGCGAAAAATACAAAACCGCCTGCCCAATGGCAAAAGCCAGCACGAACTGCCCCCAGAGAGGCAAGGGCACATAAATCACAATAAGAACGCCAAGCAAGGCACAAAGCGAAATAGTCAGAAACATGCGGAAATATGAAGTCTTCCAGATAAGTGAAGATGCCAGAAAACAACCCGCTGAAAGTGCCGCCACCTCAGGGAAGATAATTTCTTTTTCCCCCAGATATTCAGAAAGAAAGACCATGACCAGAACGACCAGAAACATACACAAACTGCCAGAAATTGTTTTTTTCATGCTTATTCCTGCTCTGTGTCCAATCGATTTTTTCTGTCTTTGAGCTTCTGGTTTATCTTTTTTGCCTCGTTAAAATCAACCAAGTACATGAGAACACATACACCAAAAAAGACCAGCACAAACATCATTTCCATTCGCAGGCAAGAAGCCAGCTCTTTTTGAATCCAGTCGAGTTTTATTGAAACAATAAACAAAGTCACGTTCAGAATCAAAAAATAGAGTACGTAGAACAAAAAAGTCTGCATTTTCGTCATATTTTTTTTGATGTAAAACAAACCGAACGCAAGGCCGGAAACAACTCCGATGAAAATTACGCCCTGAATACCTTCTTTGCTCCACGAAGCACTGTCAAAAAGCGTAGCAACGACAAAAATGAGTGAAATAACACGCGTACAAATATTGAGCATGACAGAAATAATTTCGTTTTTACTGCATGAATCTCTCATAAACCAAGTATCTCCTTTAATGTGGACAGATAATTTCTTGAAATCACGACCTTGTAGCCGTTTTCTAAGACAGCCTCGAATCTTCCTCCGAAAAGAGGTGCGAGACTGTTTATTTTGTCAACATTGACGATGACCGCCTTGTTTGCCCTGAAAAATGTGCTTGAAGGAAGCTCTTCTTCCAGCTGGTAGAGTTTTGATTTGGTCTCGTAAACGCAATCTTTGGTGTAGGCAAAAACGGTGTCGTCCACGGACTCAAAATAAAGAATTTCACCAGGCTCCACGAAAACAATTTTGGAATCCTTGTAGAAATTCATTTTGCCTTTGCCAGCCTTAAACTGATTTATTAGCTTTGTAAGGCTTTCATCAAGATAACCGCATTTAATGATTATCTCGTCTTCTTCGTCAGCAGCTTTTTCAAGAATCGTTATTTTCATTTGACTTTTTGCTCTCATTATATTTTAGCAAGTTTTTTGCTTTTTGTAAGGCAATTGCCGCGAACGTAGTTTTTCCGCATTTTTTGTAGCACTCAGAAGCCATCGCCCAGCAATAAGCCTTGAATTCCGCATCATCGGATAGGGAAGCAAGCCGAACAAAATCCTTTGCCCCGACTTCGGACTTGCCGAAAACTCCTTCCGGAACAGATGCGCTTACACTGGCACGGTTCAAAAGAACTTCAATCTCGCCGTCCTTGCCCCGCGAAAGCTGTGCCGCCTTATCAAGATATGTGTAAGACTCATTCACGAGCATCACTGCCTGAATCACCGAAGATTCTCCGCCTTTTTTTGCAAGGTTCGAGCCGTAATTTGCAAGGCTCACAAAATCTTCTGGATTCTCATCAATCTTTTTCTTGTAGAAGGCAAGATTTTCTTCAATGTCATCGGCACCTGAATCAGACTCCATCGCCTCCTCATACATTTTTTTCATCTGATTGATAAAAGCCTCATCATCCTTTTCAGAAGCCGTATTTTTGGCCTGAATTTTCATTTCAACTCCAAGCGGTTTTGAATTCTCTCCAGCAAATTGAAGATTTCCGTCCGCAAGAACGTAATGCCAAGTCTTTTTTGCACCAAGAATTCGCTGAAGCCCTTCATCTCTGAGTGGAAGCCGGATTTTAAACTGAGTTCCTTCTTCCAGAGTCAAGAATTGGGCACTGCAGACAAAATTTTTTGCTGAATCATAGATTTTTGCTTCGTTGTCACTGACTTTTACCGCATAATCCCACGGATGATTTTCATCAAAAGAAACATGCGCATCATCAGGGAGAGACGAAAGACTTCCGCCCGCGATGTTGTCAAAATCAATGTAAAGCACGAGATTTTTCAGCGATTCCAAGCCGTTTTTGTACTCAAGGACAAGCTGCCAGTATTCGGAATTATCCACCCACTTTGCGTTTATCACAGGAAGAAAAACCGTGTACCGCACAAAATCAAGGGAATCTGTGTCACTGGTCGTCTCAACAAAATCTTCCGCAATTTCACCGCCTGTAAAGCTCGGATAAACCCGCAAATGCTTTCCCAAAATCTCGTCGAGCTGAGTGTCAAAAAAGAAGAAAAGACTCACTCCGAACAAGCAGGCAAACGCCGCATTTACAGTCAAAATTTTCTTAATCATCTTAGATTTCATTTTAGAACGCTCCCTTAATCGCATCGAAAATAATCTTCATGCTTCTGTCTACAAAGCCGGAAGACATAATCATGCCGAAGGTGAAAGCCGCGAACCTGAAAAGCTGCGCTGGCTCTGAAATCTCTGTGATCACGCGACCGAACGCCGTTTCTGGCTCTTTTTTACCGCAAGCACATTTTTCTTGCTTGAAATTGAATCGGAATTCGTAGGAAATTGCTTTTTGCGGGCAAGTCTTCACGCACTCACCGCACTTAGCGCAGTTAAGTTCCGGGTGTCCTTTCTTTTCCTGAATCGTGGTAATGTCAATCGCTCCAAACGGACAGATACTCGCACATTTCAAGCAACCCTTGCATTTGTCCGTGTCGATTTTCATTCTGAACAGGCTGATTCGGTCTGTGAGAGACGCAAAAGCCCCGAACGGACAAAGAGTGCTGCACTGAGTCCGCCTTTTCGTAAGAATCGGAAGAACCACGACCAGTCCCAAAAACAAGCCGATGAACATAACGCCCGCAAGCAGTGTCGGAATTGAATTCATCGGAAAATATTCCGTGGTGAGCTTGAAAGGGCAGAACCATTCGCAGTAAATGCAGGAAAGCTGACAAATCGAAGCAAGAATTATGAACAAAAAGAAGCCGAAATGAATTTCCCGCATCTCCTTGTTTTTTGGAAGAAGATTAAGCCGGCGTTTTTTTGCCACATGAGAAAATCCTTCCTCCCAGCCGCCGTAAAAGCAAATCCAGCTGCACCATCCGCGACCCACAGTGAGGGTAACGGCAAGCCAGATACAAATCATGCTCGCCGCCGCCGCATACGCTCCAGAAATCCGTGCAGGGAAGATGATTGATTTTGTTATCAGAAAAGGAAGCAAAACCTGCGGAATCGCTATATGACAGAAAGGAAGCTCGGAATTGTTCATCGCCTCGCTGGTGATTGCCATGCTTCCGCGCTCAGCGTACAAATCAGAGATAAAGGCAATGCAGAATCCCACCGCAAAGACTGTCTGAAAAATTCTTCGGTAAATTACGCCGCTTCCGATTCTTTTTCGCTCGGCAAAAGTCATTTTTGTGAAAATGAAAATCAAGAAAACCGCATAAATTATACTGGTTGGCGCAAAATTTCCCATCACGACACAAAAGAAAAATGTAAGGCAGCTCATTAAAGCGCATAGAATCAAACTAGAAACCATAAGAAACTCCTTTTAAAACTCCGCGTTACCCAAAGAAGAATGGAAGCAATCCCAGGAAAACCAAGAAATAAAGACTCACACAAAACTGAGTCACACGCGAAACTCTCTTAATCACCGGTAATTTTTTTGCCACGAAGGGAATTCCCAAAAGAGGGATAAAAAACGGCAAAGTTCCCAAATAGAAGAACAAAAAATAGAAAAAGCCTGAAATTCCGTTTCCGCCGAAGACTGAGCGGAGAATCGCAGTCCACAAAGGCGGGCAAACATGAAGCCCCACCGAAAGTCCCGTCACCACAGCCGTAACCCAGTCGTTTCCTATCCGGCGCAATTTTGGCGAGTGGCAGCCGTCCTTGCATCCCCACGGAAATTTTACGCCGAGAGAATTAAATAAAAGCGACAATCCGCAAAAAATGTATGCATAAACCGAAAGTTTTCTCGCAAGAACAGGATTCATGTATTCGTGTACAAGCAGTCCCATTCCAGCAAAAGCCGCTCCCAGAATAAAATACATCGCGAGCCTTCCACCAAGAAAGGCTCCAGTAAGGGACGCGTTCCGTTTGTGGCCTGTTTTTTCACAGCCGAACAAGAACGGAATCAAAACTGGGGCGCAATACATCGTGCAGTACGTCCCGGTCGAAAGTCCAAGTAAAATTGCCTCCAAAATCATATTCGCCTCCAGTCTTTCCGTTTTTTATTGTGCAAGCATTTCTTTTGCATCTTTCCCGAACTTTGAATCAGGCGAAGCATTGTATGCAAGCTCAAAATATTTTCGTGCGTTGTCAGAATCTTTCGAATCAAGATAGTAGTGGCCGCAGAAAAGATAGACCTCAGCCTTTAATTCGTCTCCAAGCAAGCTGACTTTTTTCTGAGCGATAAAATAATCAACGTCCTCTCTGATAACATTGTAGCGTTTGACCGGCGAACCACGGCTCACGTCGATTCCGTTCTCCAGTCTCAAAATACGAAGCTCAATGTTGTCGCTGTCCTTTTTTACGGCCTCGTCGATGAGCTTGCTTCCTTTTTTGAGATTCATGAGTGCTTTGACCGGGCTTTTCTTTGCGTAGTTGCCCGCCTTAATCGTGAGCGCGCTTCCGTAATAAGCGCAGGCAAGCGAATCTTTTTTGATGAACGGCTCCAGAATAGCAAGACTCTCATCAATCATCGCATCGGACTCTTCTCCCTCAACCGAGCGTGAAAGATTGTGAAGTTCAATTCCCTTTTGAATCTGAGAATTTTCACTTCCCGCAAAAGCAAGCGAACCAAGCAACAAAACTGCGGCAAAAGAAATTGCCTTCAAACTGATTTTTTTCATAAATACCTCCGTCAGATGTTTGCAGAATAAAACGGAAGGCATCACAAAACAATATGGTTTTATGTAAGATGCAGAGAATGCGATGTATGATGAGATATTTCGAGGTTAAAATAAAAGTGACTTTACGTGTTTTGCGAAGTTTTTAAAGAGCCTTTGTTTTCTTGCCGTAGCAGATGACTGCGGCGCACGGCAAAATCACGAACAAAAATCCAGCGTTACCAAAAAAATGCCAGCTTAGCCAGCTCAAAGTAAGCCCAAGATGGAAGCATAAGAGCGTGATTCCGAAGAACTTTGCCTTAAGTGAAAATGATTTGTCGCCGTTAAAAAAAATCTCGGTGAGAGACGAAATGAACTGACGGAAATTGTTGGAAGAAAAAATCGTGGAGCTTGAAAATCCATAAGCTCCCTTGAACGCGCACCACTGAAAAGCCATCGCAAAGAAAGTAGGGTAGAGGTAAACAGTAAGAGGAAGCTTTTTTTCTGTCGGAAAAAGCCACATCGCAACACCAGCAGAAACATCAACGAGCATCGCAAGAATTTTCACGTTCGCCTTTGAGTGTTTTGGAATAAAAGTCACGAGGAAAACTGCAAAAGCATACAAAAAAGCCCCAAAAGCATGTAAAAAAACTGTATTGCCTTCTCCGTTGAGGGCTCCCAGAACAATGTCAATCAAATTTGAAGTCTGCGCCGAACCCAAAAAATGAGCCGCGTTCACAATCGGAAAGATTCCCAAAAATCCGCCGATAAACGAAACCGTATAATGTATCTGAGCCTCGTGATTCTGCTTCATGCGAAGAGTTTAGCACAAAATTAAAACATAGAAAATCAGGCGGTTCCCTGCCTAAAGGCAGGTCGCGAGCACTCTAGTTGTCGTGCTCGCTTGGCTTTTCGCCGTTCCGCTGTCGCTTCATTGCTTCGCAACGCCTCACGGCGCGGCTACAATCACTAACCGATTTTAAAACTGCACCACTTTAGGAGCAGCCGTAAAACTTGAAAAAGTGGCTGTCGCATTCTTAAAGTAAAGAACTTCTGTGTTGTCGTCGTCAGCAGAATACATTTTTTTCAAATCCGGGTAGTGCTCCAGCATGTCAGCCTTTGCCTCACGCCTCTCATCACGAACAAGCTGGCCCGACAATCGAAGCCAGGAGCCTGTTTTTCCGTCAAAGCAGCAAAGCTCAACTTTAGGATTTTTCTGAATCTGCTTAGAGACATTCTTAGATTTACCGGTCTGAATGTAAAGTTTTCCGTCAAAAATATTAACCGTTCCAAAAGGCCGAACACGTGGCTGATCGTCCTCTACAGTCGCAAGAAAATAAGTTCCGCAAGATTTAATGAATTCGTAAACTTCGTTCATGATTTTCTCCATATTTCCTATTAATTTGATAGATTATTATAACATGAAAATCAAAAAAGTACATGGCTTAGGGATTGTAGGGGCAGCGAAGCTGTTCGCGAAGCGAATGACAACCCCGAAAAGCCCGACCCGAACCCAAGTGAGGGGAAGCCCCCTAAAAAATGCTGCCTGCTTACTCCTAACTTTTTACTTCCCATTTTCCGCCTTCAATCGCGTAAATCTTCGTGGTGCTCTTTTTATACCTCTCATAAGGCTCACCCGGCAAGAAAGTGCAGAAAAGCTGATCGTAAGGAGGGAGCAGGGTAGTGACGCTCTGGCGTTTGTCCGGGTCAAGCTCCAGCATCACGTCGTCCATGAGAAGAATCGGATTTTTCTCCGTGACCTGAGTGTAATAAATCGCCTGCGCAATCCGAAGCAGTATTGCAAGAAGCCTGCGCTGCCCGGTCGAGGCATTCGGCACGAAATTCTTTCCTCCACGCACAAAAACAATTCTGTCCCGGTGAGGGCCGCTCATCGTCGTCTGAATCACCTTGTCCATTTCGCGCTTCTGAGCCAAAACCGAAAGAGCAAAATTCATCGTAACCGGCTGATTTTCTTCAGTACGCCAGCTCGGAACATATTTTATCGAAACACCCTCAATGCCCGTAATCTGCTCGTAAAGCTTCCCAAAAATCTGGTTGAACTTAAAAATAGTGTCGCTACGTTTTTTCTGAATCTCAATTCCGTCCTGAGCAAGCTGCTGGTCAAAAATATCGAGCATCTCATATTTTTTTTCTTTAAGAGAAAGATTCCGGCTTTTAAGGATTTTTTTGTAGCGTCGGTTCAAATCAATGTAAAGCACATCGTACATGGAAAGACACTGATCAATGAAAAAGCGTTTTTTTTCAGGCTCTCCTGCCGCATAATCCAAATCATCATGACAGAAAAGCACGCATGGCATAGTGTTTATGAGTTCCTTGCGGTCTTTGATAGTCTTTCCGTTCTTCTCAATTCGCTTTTTCTGATTCTCGTAAGTAAAAAAAAGACTGGCCGTGTTGCCGTTTTCCTCGCGGTACAAAGACTTTACGCTGAAGGATTTCTCTCCCTCACGCACAATTTCCGCATCCGACCTCGTACGAAAAGAATTCCCGTAAGCCGAAAAATAAATTGACTCCAGAAGATTGCTCTTTCCCTGACCATTTTCCCCCACAAAAAAAACTTCTTTAGAAAGAAGATCAATCGTCTTATTTTCGAGATTTCGGTAATTTACATAAGAAACGGAAAGAAGGGGCATGAAGCTAGTGTAGCATAAAAACGGAATGTTGAAAACGAAAAGAGGAAAGATACGGGGTCTACCTGCCTTCGGCAGGTCGGGCTATTCGCAGTTCCGTGCTAACCGCACTCCATTCCTCTCTTCGTTCGGAACGGCTACGCTGCTGCTACTATCCCTAGCCCATGAAATCTTTCTACTCCAGCATAAAATCCGTGCCCTCATCATTAAAAACCACTCGAAATCCTTTTTCTGCAAAATATTTCTCAATAAACGCCTGCGCTTTTTCATTTGGCTCATCAAGAGAAAATACCTGGCTAGAGCAATAATCGTGAAAATGCACATATATGCCACATTCTTTATTCACGGCAGATTTTAGCGCAATCACTTCATCAAAATCGATTGATTTCATTTTCTTTCCCTAAGAAAAGTATAGCACTAAAAGGAAAAGAAGAACTACTTTTTTTCTGCCTTATTTCGAATATTTCTGCATGACATAATCACGTCTGAGTATTCGCTTGGATTTGTGAACCTTTTTGAACAAATAAAATTTTGAAATCACACAAATACCAAACTAACTTTTTGAATTATTTACCTTTTCATGTTATATTTAATTCGAGGTTTATATGACTCGGAAAGAATTTTGTGAAAAAGATGGAATTTTAATTACTTACACCGACGCAGATGTGTGTTTTGAAGATTGCAAAACAGCAGAATCAATTCTTCTCAAAAATAACGGTGAAATAATCCATTCTAATTTTGATTCCCAAAAAAACGAATATTTCCAAACATATCTCAAACAAATATATCCTGGAATTACGACTTTCCGAAATCTTGATGCTTTGGAGACAGCTTAATGCCAGTATATTTAAGAACGGTCGGCTATAAAGTTTATTTCTGGTCAAATGAAAAAGATGAACCAATTCATTTTCATGTCACAAAAGGCGATCCAAACGAAAATGATACAAAAATCTGGGTTCTTTCAAATGGCTCATTCAAATTAGCCCACAATAAAGGAAAAATTCCAGAAAAAGACTTATCAAGAATTTTATCAGTTGTTCAAAACTTTTATTTCGATTTCATTGATTTCTGGAAATCTTATTTCAGCGAAAACATAAAATTCTACTCATAAAAAAAATCCCCACCATCAGGCAGGGACTTTCTTGCTTATTCCGCACTCATCGGCATCAAAATATGGAAGTAATCAGCTGCAGGTTCCGGTCTGAGCGTTACGGCTCTCATCACCTCTGTGAACTCAAAAGTGATATACTCGCTGTTCATAACCTTGAGCGGAGCATCGATGTGCTTATAGTTCATTGAAATTGAAACTTCTTCGCCGTCGTACTGGCATGGAATCTCTTCTTTTGCGTCACCCAAATCAGTTGATTTTGAAGTGATTGTAAGAACTCCAGGAGTAAGATTGAAAATGATTCTTCCTGTTTTATCAATCATGATTGCGATTCGTTTGAGAGCGTCAACAAATTCTGTTTTCAAAACTTTGAAAGAATGTGCCTGTGACTCAGGAATTACACGTGCGTAGTTCGGATACTGACCGTCAATAAGTGTCGCTGAGAATTCATAGTTCGCAAAATTGAAGAAAATCATTTTGTCAACGATTGCGACAGAAACATTTCCTTCATCAGAAGCATGTTTTGCAACGACATTCAAGATTTTTGGATGAACGATAGCAGCAGGAAAATCAGCAACGCCCGCAAGAACAGCCTTTTCTGCATAAGCAAGTCGGCGGCCATCTGTTGCTACCAGAACAAGCTTGTCTTCCTTCTTTTCAAAATAAACACCGTTCATAAAATAGCGTGTCTCGTCGTCACTTACGGCAAAACTTGTCTGAGTAATCATAGATTTGAGTTCTTTTGCAGGAACCCCAAAGAATGAGACTTTTTCTGCAACGGCAATTTCCGGGAACTTATCCTGAGAAGTGCAGTTAAGCTGATATTTGATTTTTTTGCTTGTATGACGGATTACGGCTGAAACAAGATTGTCATTGTCTTTAAGAAGGAACTCAATTTCACCCTCTGGGAGAGCAGAAAGAATACCCATGAATTTGTCACAAAGAACAGTTGTTGAGCCTTCTTCTTCAATATCAACAGGAATTTTAGTCTGGAAATTTACTTTGATATCAGTCGCCTTAATAGTGAGCGTTCCTCCTTCTGCAATCAAAAGAACATTAGAAAGAACCGACAAAGCGTTTTTAGTAGAAATAATTTCCTGTGCGATGGAAATTTCGTTAATCATTGCATTTCGGTCAAAAGTAAATTTCATTTTTTAACTCCTGTGACTATTTTTCCATTATAGAGAATTTTTTTTTATTTTTAAAGAGAATTCTTCTGTAAATAAGAAATTTTTGGTGCTTCCCCTTCGGGTCGGGCTTTTCGCCCTTCGCTAGCGCTCATTGCCTTCGGCAACTACGGGGCTACAATCCCTAAGCTGAAGTTTTTCACATATTTTATTTATATCTAAATTTTAAAGAATTTAGTAGTAATAATAATAAGGAGTGTGAATTTGTTGAAAAGCAATTTATTTCATTGAAAAATAAAAACTTAGAAAGTTAAAAACTATCTTAAGGTTCTCAACAAGTTTTCCACTTTTCCACAATAAATAAAGTTTTCAACACGAAATCCACATGAATTTAGCAATGAATTCACAAATTTCTATAAAAAAATGACCCCGAAATTTATATTCGGGGCCGTAAATTTAATTGCCTTTTCCAATCTGTTTTGTCAGAGCTTTGATGATGTCTGAAATCGCAAGGTCTCCTGTTTTAAGCCTATCTTCAATATTATTAATAGAAGAAATTACAGTAGAATGATCACGGCCACCGAATTCCGCACCAATTTCATCAAGCGAATATTCCGTAAGCTCACGGCAAAGATAAATCGCGATGTGACGTGGAACTGCTACAGTCTTTTTGCGTGAAGAGCTTTTCAAATCATCAACTGATACATTGTAGAATTCACTTACAGCTTTCTGGATTGTCTCGACGCTTATGATTCCGCTTCCGGCAGGATTAATTGAATCACTGAGCTGTTCCTTTGCGATTTCAATAGTAAGATCTTTGTTCATAAGCTCGGCATAGCCAATCATACGTGAAAGTGCACCTTCAAGCTCTCGGACACTAGACTGGAAAGTCTGTGCGATAAGTTCTTTTACATCTTTAGGAATAGATTTTCCCTGGAATTCAAGTTTTTTATCAATAATAGCAAGTCGTGTTTCATAGTCAGGAACTTTAAGGTCAATATTCTGACCGCGCCCGAATCTTGTTTTGAGTCGTTCTACGATACCGTTGATGTCTTTGAGGGGACGGTCGCTCGTAAAGACAATCTGACCTTTTCGGTTGTAGATTTCATCGAAAGTGTAGAAAAGCTCGTCCTGCAGTTTCTCGGATTTTTCAAGAAACTGAATATCATCGAGAAGAAGAACATCAAGCTTGCGGTATTTTTTTGTGAATTTGTCGGTCGTGCGTTCACGGATAGAAGCAGTGAATTCATTCATCATTGATTCAGTCGTGATGTAAGCGATTTTAAGCTTGGGATTTCGGTAATAAATTGAATTTCCGATTGCGACCATAAGATGAGTTTTTCCGACACCAGAAGGACCATAAAGAAGAATCGGATTATAGTTTTTGCTGCCAGGATTTTCAGCCGCCGCAAGACAAGCCTTGTAAGCATAGTCGCTGTTATCGCCCGGAATGAAGTTTTCGAAAGTAAAATCTTCAATCAGCTGCGGATGAGGTTCAATCTGAGGCTGAGATTTTGCTTTTGGCGAAGAAAAATCCTGCGAATCAGTGTCAAAAAATTTCTTTGGATGTGATTTTGGAGTTGATTCAATATTTTCCTGAGATGGACTTTCATCAATTTTTGGAGTTTCTGAGCTTGTTTGTGAAATTTGTGAAACTTGATTTTGAGAAGAAACCTGCGGTTTAAAATTGAAAACAGGCGAAAGATTTATGCTCTGACCTGAAAGTTCCGTGATTGTAGATTGAATTTTTGAAACATTGCCTTTCCGAACCATGCGGTCCCAGAGGAATTTTGATGCGACACCAACCTTGATTTCAGAAATTGTGTCTTCGATATAAGAAAGATTAAAATTTAAAATGAATTCGTTTTCATTACCTGCTGATTTGTATTCCTCGTGAAGAAGATTCATCGCTTCTTCAAAAATTTCTTTGTAAAGCTGTTCTGACATGGAGTTATTTTAGAATGAATAGAGAAAATTTTCCACTATAATGAATCTTAAAAATTTGGAGGGGAATAATATACTGTTTAGTGTTTTTGTTTTATAGATTTTATGAGAAATTGTGATATAATAAAGAAAAGGAAGAAAAATTTGATACCTGTAAAAGAAATAAATGAATTCATAAATAAAATAACTCAGATTAAGAAAGGTGATTTTTCAGAACTAATTTCAAAGACAAGAGATGTTTTTGATGCACGATTAGTATCTTATACTTCTCGAACTCAAAACTGGCTTTTAGGAGCAGTTATAGGTGAAATTGGAGCAAATACATTTGACCACAATTTTTCATTCAGAACAGAAGTTCCTAAAGGTGTTTTCTGTGATTTTGATTCAAATCTAGGTTATATTTTTTTATGTGATTTTGGTGTTGGACTTAAAACAACTCTTTCAAGGGTTTTAAAAGAAATTGATGATGACTCAAAAGCCATTGAAACAGCATTTACAAAACCTATTTCTGGTCGTGCTCCAGAAATGAGAGGAAACGGATTGAAATTTGTTATAAAATCGGTTGTTGAAAATCAATGGAATCTATTTTTTCAGTCTGGAAATGCTGTTTGTAATGCTGATAAAAATGGATATAGTTTTGAGAAATCTGATTATAATCATGATGGTTGTTTTTGTATTATTTCATGTAAGGAGTAAGAAATGATAGTTGATATGTCTTCTTTTGGAGAAATGCTTATGTCTCGTCCTGCTGGAAGAGAAGCCTTTTTGGGAGCTTCTGCATATATTTTTGAAAATTTAAAAGAAAATGATACTATTTCTCTTGATTTTGCGAATGTCAAAGTTCTTGCACCATCTTGGGCAGATGAATTTATTACAGGATTAAAAACTAAATACAAAGTGAAGATAGAATATTTGAATACTGAAAACGCTTCTGTTTCTGCATCTCTTAAAACGGTTCTCGAACCAATTGATGTAAAAAAATATCAAAGAGTAGGATAAAACTTCTCATATTTCTCGTTAATCGCATTTACCACCGTAAGAATCGCGTTCAAATCATTCTGTGAAAAACGGCGTAATTTGTTCTCAATTTCTGAAATCTGCTGATTTGATGTACTTTCTTTTTGTTCCTCGTTCATGTCGAGAAGATAGTCAAGAGAGACACCAAGGAAGTGTGCGACTTTGAGGGCTGTGTCGGCAGCTGGAACACTATTCCTCTTGATTCCAAAGCTGATATTCGTGACATCAAAACCTATAGCATTTGCAAGTTCTTTTCGAGTTTTCCCTAAAAAGCAAAGTTCCTCATCTACTTTTTTCCAGAAATTCATAAATCTAAAAATATGACAAAAGATATTTTTTCACTTGAAGAAAATGAGTTTTGATATATAATGTTAAAATATAAAGAGTATTTTCATTTTTTAAATGACAATACTCAATGAGATTAAAAAAGTATTGCAAAAAAATGAGATTTGTATTTTTAAAGAATTTGATATTTAAATATTTTCTTTTCGGATATTTATGCCTTTTAGGAATTATAATTCTTTTAGGAACTGCATTTTTTGTTTATAAATCATTTCTGTTTCCAAAAAATCTTCTGTCTTTGATTTTTGTATTGGCTGCACTTCCTGTTATAGCTCAGTTTTTCAGAATCCTTTTTTCTACTCATTACAAATATCGATATTACAAAATAAGTTTGTACCGTTTAAAAACTCGTGGTTATAAAGATGAATATTTCGAATGTGAAATGCATGAACCATGTTTTAGGCTTATTATCCGTGATTTATTAATTTCGAATGGATTTTCAAAAGAATATTATGCATTATGTAAAAAATGCAATGGCAGAAATTTGCGTGTTGAAAGAGCAAAAGAAAAATTGCTCGCAAAAGTAATGAAAGAACACGCTGAAAAAGCTATTTAGTGCCTTTGGCATTAAAAATATATTTACAAAAAGGAGTAGGTTATGACTTACAAAGTAGAAGAAGTAAACGCAGGTCTTTGCACCGGTACACTTCGTGGAGCAGCAATTGAGGCTAAAATCAACAAAATGGCTGCTGAAGGCTGGAAATTCGAGCAGTATGAGACAATCGTTGGTCGATGCTGTTTGATTTTCCCTCGTTACAAGGCTGTAATTTGTTTTTCTAAGTAAAATTAAAATTTATGCGGCGGATTTAAAATCTGCCGTTTTTTAAAGGAGTTAATTAAAATGTTAGCTATTGCTTTCTGGCTTGCTATTGTAACATTCTTCATTCCCAAAAAATACAAACATATTTGCGGCATAAGTAGCATGGTAATTTCAACAATTTCATTATTACTTGATCTATTTATGGCTTTACATGGTACTAGATTTTTAATTGGATTTGGAATTATAAACAAAGAATATAAATTTTATGGAATATTAAATCTTTGTAATTTTTTTTATAAATTTAATCCTCTTTCAAAATATTGGTACTTAATAAGTAAATTTATTAAAATTGATGTTTTTGAATTTTGGTATCTTTTAACTTTTGTTTTATTTGGTATTTATTTATCAATTGCTTATGCTTCGACAAAAGTTTCTATAATCAAATACAAATCAGATAAAGAGTTTGAAGAAGGTGATTATTCTGAAACAACAAGTGACATTGTTTCTAGTGCTGCTGACGGAAGATTGTTGAGAGTAGTTGAAGTAAACGCTGGTCTTTGTACAGGTACACTTCGTGGGGCTGCAATTGAGACTAAAATCAATAAAATGGCTGCTGAGGGCTGGAAATTCGAACAATTTGAATCAATTATTGGTCGTTGTTGTTTGATTTTTGCTCGTTATAAGGCTGTAATTTGTTTTTCTAAAGAAAACTAAGATTTTTATAATGCGGATTCAGATTAAAAATGAATCCGTATTTTTAGGGAGTTTGTTATGCAATATGCTGTTGGTGCAATTCTTGGTTTAGTTGCAGGCATTTTTTTATATGTATTTTGGAAAAAGATTTTCGGAAAATATTTGCCTGATGAAGATTCTCTTTTGTTAAAAGTAATTTGTTGTGTATTATATATTTTCGCATGTTTTATCGCCGGCGTTCTTTTTGCGACTGGAAATAAATATGCGATTGGATTTAGCTTGATTATTTTGATTTTACTTTTGATTGTTACATATTGCTTCGGATTATATTACAAAGTAATTGCAACAAAGAAAATGAAATTTTAATTTTCTGGGCTAGGTAGTGAGACGGTCGCCGTAGGCGAAAAAAGTCGTGAGACGACTTTTTAGTCGAGTCTCGACGAAATCTGTGATTTCGGCGCGGTAGGAGACCCTACACCCGTCCTGCCGACAGGCAGGTAGCCCCTAGTTTTCATTTTTCCACTTTCCGTTTTCAGTTTCCCTCAACCTTGTTTCTTTTTAAAAATTCTACTATAATATTCTTCTCTAAAAGTCTTTTCATGTCTTTTATCTAAAATCATAAATCTTTAATTTACAAGGAAATAAAAATGGCTGCTAATTATTCGGCGGGTAGTATTCAGGTTTTGAAGGGTCTTGAGGCTGTTCGCAAACGACCTGGTATGTATATTGGTTCAACTGGTCCGAAAGGCTTGCATCATCTTGTTTATGAGACTGTAGACAACTGTATCGATGAAGCTATGGCAGGCTATTGTGATAATATCGTGGTTGCGCTTGAAAAGGACGATATTGTTCGCGTTGAAGATAACGGACGAGGAATTCCTGTCGATATTCATCCTACAGAGAAAATTTCTGCCCTGGAACTTGTTTTGACTCGTCTTCATGCGGGCGGTAAATTCGATAAAAATGCTTATAAAGTTTCAGGCGGTTTGCATGGTGTAGGTGTTTCCTGTGTTAATGCCCTTTCTGACTGGCTTGAAGCTACTGTCTGCCGTGACGGTCACATTTATCGTCAGAAGTACGAGCGCGGAATTCCTGTTACAAAGGTAGAAGTCATCGGCGACACTCAGGCTCACGGAACTACAATCCGATGGAAGGCCGACAAAACTATTTTCACAGAGACTACAACTTACGATTTTGACGTTCTTTTGCAGCGACTTAAAGAGCTTGCTTTCTTGAACAGCGGAATCGTGATTACTTTCCGGGACGAGCGTCTTGAAACTCCAAAAGAAGATGTTCTCAAATATGAGGGCGGTATAGTTCATTATGTAAAGGAAATAAACGCCAATAAAAAAAGCAAGTTCTATTATCCAGAAGAACCGATTTACATCACTGGCGAAAAGGACAACGTAATCACTGAGCTTGCCTTCCAGTACAACGATTCTTATTCAGAAGATATTCATACCTATGTAAACGACATCAACACACGCGATGGTGGTACTCATCTTGACGGATTCAGAACTGCTTTGCTCTGGGTCTTGAACAAGGCTCTTGATGGCAACGAAAAGATGAAAAAGAAAATGCCTGATCGTGACGGCAAATTCGAGCCCGGCGAGGACAAAAAAGAAAAGCTCACTGGTGAAGATGTGCGCGCGGGATTGGCGGCCGTTCTTTCAATGAAAGTTCCAGAGCCGGAATTCGTTGGTCAGACAAAAGACAAACTTGGAAACACAGAAGTCCGAACAATCGTTGATTCTCTCGTAAAAGAAAAACTGACTATTTTCTTTGAGTTGAATCCGACCGTGCTTGAAAAAGTGCTTGAAAAGGCCGTGGGTGAGGCTGCTGCGCGAGTCGCCGCCCGAAAGGCAAAGGAAGCCACCCGCAAAAAGACTGTCGGTGCCGGATTCCAGAAGCCCGAAAAACTTTCTGACTGCTCAATAAAAGATAATCCGGAAATCTGCGAAGTCTACATAGTCGAGGGTGATTCGGCTGGTGGTTCTGCAAAGAAAGGCCGTGACTCAAAGACTCAGGCAATTCTTCCTCTCTGGGGAAAAATGCTCAATGTCGAAAAAGTCAGCCCTGAAAAGGTTATGGGTAACGACAAGCTTGACCCTGTAATCAAAACTTTGGGAACAGGATTCGGAAAAGATTTCAACATCGAAAAGCTCCGCTATCACAAAATCATCATCATGGCCGATGCAGATGTCGACGGAAGCCACATCCGCACACTTCTGCTCACATTCTTCTTCCGCTACATGCCCCAGCTGATTGAGCACGGATATGTTTATCTCGCAATGCCTCCGCTCTTTAAAGTCCAGCTCGGAAAAAAAGAGCCGGTTTACTGCTACTCTGATCAGGAACGAGATGACGCTCTTGCCGCTTTGGGTGACCAGCGAGATAAGGCCGACGTTCAGCGATACAAAGGTCTTGGTGAGATGGACGGCGAGCAGCTCTGGGAAACAACAATGGACCCGGCTCACCGAAAAATGCGGGTGGTGACAATCCCCGACGCAGAAGCCGCCGACAAGATTTTCAGCGTCTGTATGGGTGAGGAAGTAGAGCCGCGAAGGGAATTCATCGAAAGTAACTCAAGCTACGCAAATCTGGATATTTAAGGAACGATGACAGACTTAAAGACAACTGATTACGAATCAGCAATAAAAGAAATAAAGGCAGCTATTCTCAAAAGCCGTTATACGGCAGCACGACTTGCAAACAGGGAGTTGTTGCTTTTGTATTTTAAAGTCGGTCAGTATGTTTCAAATAACAGTCGTGAGGGATTTTGGGGAACAGGTGCAATTGCAGAAATTTCCAAAAGACTTACGCAAGAATTGCCAGGTCTACGAGGATTTTCTGAAGGAAACATAAAGAAAATGCGACTTTTCTACGAAGCATGGAAAGATGTGTTTTCAAATCGTTCTCCATTGGCGAACGAATTTAGCGAGGACAATTCTAATTCCGCAAATCGTTCGTTGCCAACGAACGAATTTCCAAAGGATTTTGAACTGAGAATTGTGACGGATGCGGAAATCACTTTGGATGAATTTTTTGCTGTCAGTTTTACGAATCATATCCTTATCGTAATGAGTGAAAAATCTCTTAAAGGGCGGATTTTTTATATTTCAAGATGTGCTGCAGAATTTTGGACAGCAGAAAAGTTGCAGTATCATCTTCGGGAAAAACTTTTTGAAAAACAAACACTCCCGATTACTTCTAATTTTGAAGTCGCAATTTCTGACAAAAATCTACGTGCGTCTGCTTTGCGTGCTTTTAAAGACGAATATCTGCTTGATTTTGTAAATATAGAAGACCCCGATGAATTTGACGAAAGAGAACTTGAGAGTGAAATTATTTTGAACATCAAGAAATTTATTCTGGCTCTAGGCGGTGATTTTGCTTTTATCGGTAATCAGTATAAAGTCGTTGTATCTGAAAAAGAGTATTTCATTGATTTACTTTTTTTCAATAGGCGTTTGCAGTGTCTTGTGGCAATTGAGCTAAAACGAGGCGAATTTAAGCCAGAATATGCAGGCAAGCTGAATTTTTATCTTTCCGCTCTCGATGAATATGTAAGATTGCCGAACGAAAATCCGAGTATTGGAATCATTTTGTGCAAGTCAAAAGACAAAAAGACGGTTGAATTTTCCTTCCGTGATACGGCTAAACCTATGGGTGTTGCGAGTTTCAAGACCTCGAACGAATTACCCGAAGAATACAGAAATATTTTACCATCAGCGGAAGAATTGATGAGGCACTTGTAGGGAGAGAGGTCTAAATGCCGCATTATATTTGGAACAATCAAGATATAACATTAGATATTCTCATGAAGATTGAACAGGTTGTCCGTATTTTATCGGAGAAATTAAAAAAGCCTTTTGATGAAGAATTGAAGGATTTCTATAAATCAAGAACATTCCAAGCCTTGAAAAATACACAGTCAGAAATGTGGGCCGAGAGTGCTGAATTTATCGTGGATGAATTTGAGAGGGAGTAGAAAGATATGCAAAATCAATATACTTTTTTTGATTTGATTATTGATGTTTTTACAATAGTAAAAACCCCTCTGTCTCCTGATGAGATTTGGGAAAAAGCCATTGAACTTGGATTTGACAAAAAACTTGGTTCTTTAGGAAAAACTCCTTCTGCAACTGTTGGCGCACGATTATATGTTGATGTAAAAGAAAATGGAGAAAATAGCAGATTTATTCAGGTTTCAAAAAGACCTTCTAGATTTTTACTTAGGAGTTTAAGTTTAAATAAAAAAGAAATTGAATCTGAAATTGAGAAAATAGAAAAGAAGGAATACACAGAAGAAAAAAACTATAAAGAAAGTAACTTCAATGAGCGAGATTTACATCCTCTTCTTGTAAAATATGTTAAAGAAAATTCTCATTTTCACTGTTTTGCAAAAACTATCTATCAAGAAAATTCTGTACGAAAAGTAAAAGGTGCTAATGAATGGTTGCATCCCGATTTGGTTGGAGTTTATTTTCCTTTTGGAGATTATTCACCAGAAACAACAAAACTTCAAAAATCTATGAATGTGAATTCAATAAAGCTTTTTTCTTTTGAAATGAAAAAGCATTTGGATTACGCAAATTTAAGACAATGTTTTTTTCAAGCGGTTTCAAATTCTAGTTGGGCAAATGAAGGTTATTTGGTTTGCTTGAAGATAAATAATGATTCTGATTTTCGAAATGAACTTCAAAGACTTTCAAATGCTTTTGGAATAGGGATAATAAAATTAAATGCACAAGATATAAATGATTCGGAAATAGTTTGTCAGGCAAGATATAATGAAAATATAGATTGGGATACACTCAATCGACTTGCTGAAGATTCACCTGATTTTAAAAGGTTCATTTCTGATTTAACGGAAGATATTGCGCTTGGAAAAGTAAAAAGCAATTATGATAAAGTTATTTCAGATGAGAAATATGATAACTATCTAAAAGAGAAAAAAATTATATAAAAGGAAATATAAATGTTAGAAGAAGAAAAAACCCCGGAAGGTGGAACTGTAATAAAGATTCCGATTGAGGATGAGGTCAAACAGGCTTACATCGACTATTCGATGTCGGTAATTGTTCAGCGTGCTTTGCCTGATGTCCGCGATGGTCTCAAACCTGTTCACCGGCGAATCATGTATGCGATGGACACTCTTCATCTGGCTTCGGGCGGAAAGACTAAAAAATGCGCTACGATTGTCGGTGAAGTTTTGGGTCACTATCATCCGCATGGTGACGCTTCTGTTTATGATGCCCTTGTACGTTTGGGTCAGGATTTTTCTCAGCGATATACGACTGTAACTCCGCAGGGTAACTTTGGTACGATTGCGGGAGACCCGGCTGCGGCTTACCGATACACTGAGGCCAAAATGTCAAAAATCACCGAAGAGATGGTTTCTGACATTAGCAAGAATACTGTCGATATGGTGGCAAACTTTGACGACACCACAAAAGAGCCGGCTGTTCTTCCTGGAAAATTTCCTTTCCTCCTTTGTAACGGTACGACAGGTATCGCCGTTGGTATGGCAACTAACATGCCGACCCACAACTTGCGCGAGGTTGCGGCAGCAATTTCTGCCTATATCGATAATCCAGAGATTTCAATCGATGAGCTCATGCGCTACATCAAAGGTCCGGACTTTCCGACAGGCGGCACGATTTATGGCCGGGAAGGAATCAAAAAGGCCTACAGAACTGGCCGTGGCAAAATCACAATCCGCTCAAAGTTCACTATTGAAACTGACAAGCGTGGACATGAAAAAATCGTCTTCACAGAAGTTCCTTACGGTGTGAACACGACAAATATCATCAAGAAAATCAATCAGCTCAAAGACGACAAGATTATCGAAGGAATTGCTGACGCAAACGACGAAACTTCCGATCGCGTTGGTATGCGCCTTGTCGTCGAGCTTAAAAAGAATGCTGTCACAAAAATCATACTGAACCAGCTTTTCTCAAAAACTGAATTGCAGGCAAATTTCGGCGTAATTAACCTTGCCCTCGTTCCTCAGGAAAAGGAAGGCGAGCCACGATATGACGAGCCTGGAATGCTTACTCTTAAGCCAACTTACCTCAAGCCACAGATTCTTACTCTCAAGCAGCTGATCCAGCATTTCGTAAATCACCGTGACGAAGTTATCACACGCCGCACGATTTATGATCTCAAAGTCGCAAAGCATCGAATGCACATCTTGCAGGCTTTGATTACGGCAATCAATAACATCGATGAAGTAATCAAGATTATCCGCGGAAGCGACACCACTGAGCAGGCAAAGCTCCGCTTGGAAGAAAGATTCAATTTTGATGACGAGCAGGCACAGGCAATCGTTGACATGCAGCTCAAGCGCCTCACTCACTTGCAGATTGAGGACTTGCAGAAAGAAATCCGCGAATTGCAGGCTTTGATTGATCATCTCGAAGATTTGCTCGCACACCACGAAAAAATCCTCGGAATCATCAAGGACGAAACAAACGAACTTGCCGCAAAATATGGTGATGACCGAAAGACTGACATCGTTGCAGATGAAGTCGAAGAAATCAACACAGAGGACATGATTAAAGAAGAAGAAGTCGTCGTGATGATTTCAAAGATGGGCTACATCAAGCGGGTTCCTCTCACACTCTACAAAGCACAGAGTAGGGGAGGGAAGGGCAGCTTAAGTGCCAACCTCATTGAAGACGATTACATCAATCAGATTTTCATTGCCACAACAAAATCATACATTACCTTCATGACTGACGAAGGAAAGGCTTACTGGATTAAAGTTCACGAGATTCCTGAGTCGAGCCGAAGCAGCCGTGGTTCAAGCGTAAAATCTTTGCTCCAGCTTTCTGCGGACGAAGAAATCACAACAATCGTCACCATGAAGGATTACACCGATTCTCAGTTCATCTTCATGGCAACTGCAAACGGAATTGTTAAAAAATGTCAGACAACAGAGTTTGCAAATGCAAAAACGCGTGGCGTAATCGCAATCAAACTCAAGGACGGCGACAAACTTGTATCTTCTATTTTGACTAGCGGAAACAAAGAAGTTATGCTAGTCACACGTAGAGGTCAGGCACTCCGCATAAATGAGGAAGATGTAAGACCTATGGGACGTGCAAGTGCCGGCGTTACAGGTATCCGTCTTTCACAGGGAGACGAGCTTGCAGCCGCAATTTGTGTCGAAGAAGGAAAAGACGCTCTCGTTATCACAGAAAAGGGCATTGGAAAGCGAGTTGACTTTGAGGAATTTGGTCAGCACGGACGAGGAACAGGCGGACAGAAGATTTTTGGCAACACGGACAATAAAGGCGAGATTATCGGAGCTATCGCAGTCTCTGAAGATGCCGAAGTTATCTGTATGACTGGCCAGGGCAAAACTCTCCGAATCAAAGCCGCCGATGTTTCAAAGCAGGGGCGAGGAGCTTCCGGAACAAGAGTAATCAACATCGATTCCCCAGACTATGTAGTAGGTTTCGACAGCGTAGCCCAGGAAAAGGAATAAGGGCACTTCCGCCACAAGTGGCGGTCGGGCTTTTCGGGGTTTCGCTATCGCTTCATTCGCTTTGCGAACTGCTTCGCAGCCCCTACAATCCCTAGTGCAAACGCCGTGTGTCAGTTGTGATGCACGGCGTTTTTTTATGTAAAACATATTATGGCTTAGTGTAAATTTGATAAATTTATGTTGAATTTACACTATAGATAGCGTGGTATGTTCAAATCGTAAATTACACTATCGTTAGGTAGAATAATAGTAAAATTATATAGATATGTAAATTTTTACTATTGTTTCACATGAAACATGCCGATAATAATTTTCGCAAAAAAATTGAAAAAAATAAATTTTTTTGCTGACAAAAGTTCGTTTGTAATATACAATACGAATGGGGATAAGGTAGTGAAAATCAGTCATTCTCCTTTTCGTTCATATCATAGTGGCTGATTAATAACCATCAGGCGGCCGAAGGAGCTAAAGAGCTTCTTCGGCTTTTTTTATGTCTTGTTTATTTGTTTCATGTGAAACGTTCTTTGTTGTTTATTCATACGTAATATTATCGTTCAAGTTTTTCATAAAATATTTAAGAGTTATGGAAAAATCTGAGTTATCCACAATTTGTTTAAAACTTGTTGACAAGTCAGATTTTTTAATGAAATGGCTGGAAAGATATATTTCTGCATGATTCGATTCTAAACTTGATTGTTAGAATTATATTTTCCTTGTTTTTAAAGCCTGACTCTACTATTGTTGCACATGAAACATCTGGAATTTTTTTTGGGATTGAAATATAAATGAAAAATTATAGCATTTGGCAGAAGCTATTTATTATTTTTGTTTTATTTGCTTTATAAAGTTTATAACGAGTTTTATAAAAAAATGTTTCATGTGAAACACAAATATTGTCGGGCTTTATAAAAAATAAAGGACTAAAACTATATAAAAGAGCGGAGGATATTTGATTTTGTTTAACTTTTGCAAAATATTTTTTCTTTATTTTTTCTTTTCACATGAAACATTTGATTTGTATAAAAACACTGTTTTCATACAAATAATATAAATAAAATAATTCTTTAGGTTTTTTCGAAACAATCTATATATGAAATATCTGGATAAAAAATAATATTCGTTCCTGCTGAAACTTTCTAATTTGTTATATAAATTCTTTTCCAGATAGATTTGCTATTGTTCATTTAACTGAATAAAAATGATGTTTATATTCAAAATTAAAGTTTCACATGAAACACTTTAAGTAAATTATATTTATTTGATTTCTTTATGTATATTGCAAAGTTGTACTTCCCACGCGAAATGATAGAATTAAGTTTTGTCTGTATGATTCATGTTTCTGAGAAAGTGTTCTTCTAAAAGTTTTTACTTAGTTGATTTTATTTTATGTGAAACTTTTCCACAGTTTGTTTAAAACTTGTGGAGAAGTTTGAGTTATTAACAAATTTTAAACAATTTGTGGAAAACTAAGAATCGTTGGTTTGTTTTTAGATGCAGGTTTTAATGTTTCATGTGAAACTTTTCCACACTTTGTTTAGAACTTGTGGAAAAGTAAAGTTGCTCCCTAGCGATAGTAAGCAATTTGAAATACATAGTATTTAATTTTAAACTCACTTTCGTTCGCTTGGAATTTTGAAGATTTTTTTATTCAAAGTAGTTAATTTGATAAAAATGCCTGTCGTTAGTTAGAATTTTTGGAATATCTTTTTATAATCGAGCAGAAATTTATTCAATAAACTTTCGTTAATTAAAAAAAATAACTAAGGTTCGGTTATTTTTTTGGGGGTAGGGATTGCTTTCTTTTTTATAGAATCTTGCTTTATTCTGTGCTAAGATTAAATATGGAAACGAAACTTATTCTTTGTGATTTGGATGGAACCCTTCTTCGTTCGGATAAAACAATTTCACAAAAATCTGCTGAGATACTAGAAAAATGTCGTAAAAATGGGATCCTTGTCGGGTTCTCAACTTCTCGTGGTCGCGGAAATATAATTCCTTATGAGGCTCAAATCCGCCCGGATGTTCTTATTTGTAATGGTGGTGCAAGCATTGTTTATAAGAATACGGAGATTTTTAAGGCGGAATTTACGCTTGAAGAGACCCGGAACATCCTCAAAACCGCTTATGAAGTCGTTGGCGACAATGCAGAAATTACGCTCGATTTAATCGATAAGTTTTACTGGAATCGTGCGGAAGACAAAAGCACTGATTATGACTGGTCTGCCTTATATGATGATTTCCGGGATTTTAAAATTCCTGCGATGAAAATTTGTGTTCAGACTACTGACAGAGAAAAGGCTTTGAAAATATCTTCTTGTGTTCAGAATTGCGATATGCTTCCTTTCAGTGATATTCCGTGGTATAAATTTTCTCCCAAAACAGCTACCAAAGAAAATGCGATTTCATTTCTTTGCGGACATATTGGGATTAGTTCTAACGAGATAATTTCTTTTGGTGACGACCATAATGACATTGGAATGCTCAAAATGTGCGGAACGGGGGTTGCGATGGGAAATGCAATTGATGAAGTCAAAGCTGTCTGTGATTTTGTGACCAAATCAAACGATGATGACGGTGTTGCGGATTTTCTGGCAGACAGGCTTTTATAGGTATTTTGGCGGACACTTCTAGATCAAAACTTCCCTCAATTTTTTTAGTCCAAAATTTAATTTCCCCATGTCGATACTGGAATAGTTGAGGATGAACTGATGAGAGGATTGTGTTTTTTCGTTCATTTCGAAATCGCTTATGGAGCTTATCAGAATTCCTTTTGATGCAAGAGTTTCTTTGAATTCTTCGTCTGAAAGCCGCGTGTTGAACTCCAGGATAAAATGCAGGCCGGAATCATTTTCGATAATCTTACATTCGTTTTCGTTGAAATATTTTTTTATCGTTTCGATAATTCTTGCCCGTTTCCGTCCGTAGTGGAGTCTCATTCGGTTTATGTGTTTTTCAAAAAATCCTTTGCTTATGAAAGATGCCAGCGTGTATTGTTCAAATGTTGAGACCGTGCAGGAATAAAATGCGAGCTTTTCATAAAAAAGATTCGCGAGTTTTTCCGGCAAAATCATATAGCTGATTCGGATTGTCGAGGCAAGTGATTTTGAAAATGTGTTCATGTAAATTACTTTGCCAAAAATATCCAGACTGAAAAGAGGAGGGAGCGGTTTTCCTTTGAGACGGAATTCGCTGTCATAATCATCTTCTATTATGTAATTGTTTTCGCTTTCGTTTGCCCAGGCGAGCATTTCATAGCGGCGATTTGCCGGCATACAAATTCCTGTAGGAAAATGATGAGTGGGGCTTATATGGGCAATCTGTCCGTTTGCTGCCCGGAGTTTTCCGACAGAAAGGCCTTGTTCATCCATATCTATGGTAAGGCATTTTGCTCCGTTTGATTCGTAAATCTTTTTGAGTTTTTTATAGCCTGGATTTTCAATACAGTAAGTTTTGTCATTTCCAAGAAGTTTTATTAAGAGCCCGTAGAGATATTCAGTTCCTGCACCCACAATAATCTGATCCGGGTTTACGCTCATTCCACGGAAAGATTCAAGGTGATTTGCAATCGCTTCCCGTAACTCATGAACACCGCCGCAAGGGGAAAGTTCAAGGAGATCGTCTTCTTTTTGCGAAATTGTCTCTCGCAGAATTTTAGCCCATATTGAAAAGGGAAAATTATGTTTTTCCACACGGTTTGATGAAAAGTCAAAACAGTCGGAGTCTTTTCCTGTTTCCTGAATGTTAATCTTTGCTTCTTCTTTCGGAACGGTTTTTGGCTTTATCTGATTGATATTCTCAATTTCAGAGACAAAATATCCACGTTTCGGAAGGGAATAAATATAGCCCTCGCAGATTAACTGGTCATATGCATTTTCAATCGAAATGGTACTAATTCCGAGATTTTGAGCGAGTGCCCTTTTGGAAGGAAGTTTTTCGTTTGATTTGAGTTTTCCAGACTGAATATCTTTTCGTATAAAATGATAAAGAGATTTATAAAGCGGACCGTTTGCTTCTGAAAGATTGTAGCTTAACATTTTTTTATTCCCCTCAGTTTAATCTGGCATATAAAATTTTATCAATTTGAATATTTTTATAATACCAGCTAATTTATATCATATTTTATCAAGTTTCAAAAGTCCATTTTGGATTTCAAAACTTGCTTATTTTTCGTTCAGGGGGAACTATGGAAAACAAACAATATGAATTGAACAAAGGTCTGGCCCAGATGCTGAAGGGCGGCGTAATTATGGATGTCACAACACCAGAGCAGGCAGTTATTGCGGAAAAAGCTGGTGCCTGTGCCGTTATGGCTTTGGAAAGAATTCCGGCTGACATTCGTGCGGCTGGCGGGGTTTCGCGAATGAGCGACCCAAAGATGATTAAAGGAATCCAGGATGCGGTTTCGATTCCGGTAATGGCAAAATGTCGTATCGGTCACTTTGTTGAGGCTCAGATTCTTGAGGCAATTGAAATCGATTATATTGATGAGTCGGAAGTTCTTTCACCGGCTGATGATCTTTATCATATCAATAAGAGAGAATTCAAAGTTCCGTTTGTGTGCGGTGCGCGTGATTTAGGTGAGGCTCTGAGAAGAATCAATGAAGGAGCTTCGATGATCAGGACAAAAGGTGAGCCTGGAACTGGTGATGTTGTTCAGGCTGTTCGTCACATGAGAAAGATGAACAGCGAAATTGCAAAGATTTCTTCAATGCGTGAGGACGAGCTTTTTGAGGCAGCAAAGGCTTTGCAGGTTCCTTATGAACTTGTGGAGTTCGTTCATAAAAATAAAAAACTACCTGTCGTTAATTTTGCGGCCGGTGGCGTTGCGACTCCTGCTGATGCGGCTTTAATGATGCAGCTTGGTGCGGAAGGCGTTTTTGTCGGTTCAGGAATTTTCAAGTCTGGGAATCCTGAAAAGAGAGCTCAGGCAATTGTTAAGGCGGTAACGAATTTCCGTGATGCAAAATTGATTGCTGAACTTTCCGAGGATTTAGGTGAGGCTATGGTCGGAATCAATGAGAGCGAAATCAAGTTGATTATGGAAGCCAGAGGTCAGTAAATGAAGATAGGTGTTCTTGCGGTCCAGGGAGCTTTTATCGAGCATGAAAGAATGCTTGCCAGACTTGGCATTGAGTGTGTCGAGCTTCGTAAAAAATCGGACATCACGGAAAATTCTTTTGACGGTCTGGTGCTTCCAGGCGGAGAAAGTACCGTTCAAGGAAAACTACTTCGTGAGCTTGATATGTTTGATTCGATAAAAACTCTGATTGAAAATGGCACGCCGGTTCTTGCGACTTGTGCCGGAATGATTCTTCTTGCCAGTCATATAGCCGATGATTCAACTGTCCATTTGGGAACTCTTCCTGTGACAGTCAAAAGAAATGCTTACGGCCGGCAGCTTGGAAGTTTCGTAAGTGAGAACGATTTTAAAGGTCTCGGTAAGTTTGAAATGACTTTTATCCGCGCTCCTTATGTCGAAAAAACTGAAAGTAATGAAGTTGAAGTTCTGTCTGAGGTCGGGCAAAAGATTGTTGCAGTCCGATACAAGAATCAGATTGCGCTTGCTTTTCACCCGGAAGTTGGCGAGGATTCCCGGATTCATGAAATATTTCTAAAAATGATAAAATAGATTACCGCTCGTTAGTTCACTTTGATTTGGCTGTGCTTCGATATTCCAGCGGAGTGCAGCCAAATTTTTTTCTGAATGCACGGATGAAATATGAAATATTTTCAAACCCATTTTTGATTGCTATTTCTGTCACTGAAAATGAGCCTGATGTAAGAAGTTCCGTCGAGGCTTCCAATCGGTAGTCATTCAGATACTGGATATAGCTCATTCCCGTCTGGGCACGGAAAATGCTCATGAAACGGCTTGGCGAAACGGAACAAACAGATGCGGCATCTTCAATCGTAATCCGTTCAGAAAAATGCTCAGCCGTATACGAAAGGATTTTTTTGAGGCGGTCTGTGTTAATTCTTTCGCGCTCATTATGATTTTTATTTCTATCTTCGTTCAGATTTTGATTTATGATTATATGGAGAATTTCAAAAAGTCGGGCTTTTATCATCAGTTCATAACCGGAATATTTTTCTGCGCGGTGAGCAACTAAATCTTTTACAAGCGGAAGAATCTGAGAATTCAAGAAAGTATCTTTTTTTAAGTGATATTCTTTAAGAATCGTATTTTCTGAAATCCGTGAAAAAAATTGTCGGCTGCAATGAGAATCAGGATTTTCTTCGAGCAAGGAAAATGAAAACAGGATGTTGAAATATTCCACATTATCATTCTGGTGTTGTTCCATTGAATGAATTGCTCCGCTTGGAATCAGAATTATGTCGTCTTTTTCACAAAGATATTTTCGTCCGTTCACGGTAAAAATTCCTTGTCCATAAGTCACGAGAATAAGTTCAAATTCGTCATGCCAGTGAAGGGGAAAGCACAAAAGCCATTCTGGAATGCGTGCGTGATAGACGATATAAGGGAAAGTCTTTTTTCCGTGAGATGTTTTTTCGTGGAGCGATTCTCGTGATTCTCTTAGATTTTTCATCGAATTTCTCGGAATGTAATAGTTTTGTGTTATAAAATCGCTATTATTTTGCAAGATTTTACATAAATCTGATTGTATTATGCCAATATATGGACAAAGAATTCAAGAAGAAATTAACTGATATTGCTCTGCCGATTACGGTTCAGACACTTATGCACTCATCGCTCTCGCTGATTGATCAAATTATGATTGGTTCGCTCGGAAGTGCATGTATTGCGGGAATTGGACTTGCCGGAAAATTCACTTCGCTTTTTTCGGTCACGGTATCGGCAATTGTTGCGGCTGCGGGAATATTGATTTCGCAGTATGTTGGCGCGAAAAATGAAAGGGGCGTGAGAGACAGTTTTTATCTGCCTCTGTATTTTTCTCTGATTTTCGTCGTGGGATTTACGCTCGCTTCGCTTTTTGCACCCATCCAGATTATGGCCTTTTATGCGGATGATGTGGAGACGATTTCAAAGGCAGCCGTTTATCTCAGGTGGCGGGCTGTCGGGTATTTCCCGGAAATACTTACAATGTTTGTTTCGACTTTGCTCAGAAACATGAACCGTGCAAAACTTCCAGCGGTGGCAGGCGGTGTTGCAATCATAACGAATACATTGCTTAACTGGCTTTTAATTTTTGGATTTGGCCCGATTCCGAGGATGGAAGAAGCGGGGGCTGCGATTGCGACTGTTATTTCGCATATCGTTGAAATGTTGATTGTTGTCGTATTATTTGCTCGTGAAAAGAAAAAGCAGAATTTATTCTTACATCCGACCGTTAGTTTTTCAAAAGAATTTGTTAAAAATGCAGCCGTGATTTTGGCTCCGATTCTTGTGGGAGAATTCTTGTGGTCTCTCGGTGAAAATATGTATGCGGTGATTTACGGTCATTTGGGAACAGAATCTTGTGCAGCGATGACATTGATGTACCCGATTCAGGGAATTGCAATCGGCGCGCTGTGCGGAGTTTCGGCTGCTTCTGGAATCATCGTAGGAAACTCTCTTGGTGCGAATGATGATAAAAAAGCCTGGTCTCAGGCAATAGATTTTGTTCGTCTTACGGTTACGGCTGGAATCATAATTGGAGTAATTGTATGCGCTCTTTCATCATTTTATGTGAAGCTCTTCAATGTTGATCCAGAGACGAGGGCTGTTACGATAAAAATTCTTGCGGTGTTTGCCTTTGTTTTTACAGCAAAAGTTTTCAACATGGTCATCGGTGGCGGAGTTTTGCAATCTGGCGGGCAGACAAAATTCATGACGGCTATAAACATAATCGGAACTTGGGGCGTGGGAGTTCCTCTTGGATTTGTTTCGGCATATTTTTTCAAACTTCCAATATGGTGGGTATACTTTTTCCTTTCGCTTGAAGAATTTGTTCGTGTTGGAATCAGCATCTGGCTTCTAAAAAGCAAACGATGGATGAAAAATGTTGCGGTGTGATAAAATAAGATATGGAAGAATGGAATTTCGAAAACTGGGGAATTAAATATTGGTCAAAAACAAAGGAATTCCTGGACTATATATCAAAGAATAACTAGCTAATGTTTGTTAGATTATTCCTGCTTATTCTGCGAGTGCATTTTCCTGTATTCGCGGGGACTGCATCCTGTACGTTCATGAAAGAGCTTATTGAAAGTTGTGGTTGACTGGAATCCCGCTTCAAAGGCGCACTCTGTTACGGAAAGGCTTTCATTTTCAAGAAGGTTGATTGCGTTTTGCACGCGGATTCCGGCAAGATAAGAAGGAAAACTCATCTTCGTGTATTCGTTGAAAAGTTTTGAAAAATAATACTGGCTCAAGCCGGTTTTTTCGGCGACTTCGGCTTGGGTTATATTTTCAGCGGAGTGTTCGGCGATGTAGCTGCAGGCGTATCGAATATATTCCCAAAGTCGGTCAGAAAAATTTTCATTTTCAAGGCTCTGTTTGTATTCCTTTAAAATGAAATCACCCAGGATTAAAAGAATTTCGTAGACCAAAAGTTTGCACCTGGTTTCTGCGAAGTACTGAGTATTTTTTTGCATGTCGCGGATTTGGTAGATTAAATCTGCAATTTTTGCCGTCAGCTCAGGATTGTCTTTGCTTTTAATAATGTGACATTCATTCAAAAAATGAGATGCTGCTGCAAGATCAGAATTGCTTTCTAATAAATAGGAAGAAAACTGAATAAAAACCAACCCTTGTGGCGGAATATGCACAACTTCGTGAAGCTCGCGTGGCCAAACAAGAAGAATATCGCCTTTTTCTGGAGCGTAAAGATTTCCGTCAATTTTATATTTGCATCCATCTTTTATAATCAAAATGAATTCAGCGGCATTATGCCAATGTGAAGGAAAAGGACTTGGAATTCTGTTTTCCGTAAATGAGATGCCGTGAATGTGCTGGTATTTGATTATTTCTTTTTCCATTCGGTTGGGATTCGCCTATTTAAATATAGCAAAAAATGGGCAGTTTTCAATAAAAATCTTCTATTTTTTTAAGGAAAGTGGCCTTATCCTAAAAGAGAAGGAGATTTTTGACTATGGAGAATTTTACATTTTATTCACCAACTTTTTTTGTTTTTGGAAAAGAATCTGAGAATCAGACAGGAGAGTATGTAAAGAAATTTGGTGGAAGCAAGGTTTTGATTCATTTTGGCGGACAGAGTGCGAAGAAATCAGGACTTTTGGACAGAGTTGAATCCTCATTAAAAAAAGAAGGAATTTCCTTTGTAGAACTTGGCGGCGTAAAACCAAACCCACGAAGCGGCCTTGTTTATGAAGGAATTGAGCTTTGCAAAAGAGAGAAGGTTGATTTTATTCTTGCCGTAGGTGGAGGAAGCACGATTGACTCTGCAAAGGCAATTGCGGCAGGTGTTGTTTACGACGGCGATTTCTGGGATTTTTACATGGGAAAACCGATTGAGAACGCTCTTTCGATTGGAACAGTCCTTACAATTGCGGCTGCTGGTAGCGAAGGAAGCCCTGATTCTGTAATCACAAAAGAAGAAGGAATGTTTAAGCGAGGAGCAAGCGGAAACGCAATCCGTCCTAAGTTCAGCATTTTGAACCCGGCTTTGACACAGACTCTTCCTCCTTATCAGACTGCTGCCGGAATCACGGATATTATGGCTCATCTTTACGAGCGTTACCTTACAAACACAAAAGAAGTTGAAGTTACCGACCGTTTGTTAGAGGCACTCCTTCTTACAATGAAGCATGAAGGCCCGCGTGTAATCGCCGCCCCGAACAATTACGAGGCTCGTGCAAACATCATGTGGGCCGGAATGATGGCACATAACAATTCATGTGGTGTTGGACGAAGCCAGGACTGGAACAGCCACAATATCGAGCATGAGCTTTCAGCCCTTTACGACTGTGCTCACGGGGCGGGTCTTGCCGTAACAATGCCGGCAGTTTTCAAATATGTAATGAAGCATAATGTTATGCGTTTTGCCCAGGTTGCGACCCGAGTCTGGGGCTGTCAGATGGATTTTGAGCACCCGGAAGTCACGGCACTTGAAGGAATCAATGCCTTTCAGTCTTTCCTTGTCTCTCTTGGAATGCCAAAGAATTTTAGCGAACTTGGCGCAAAGGAAGGAGACATCCCAAAACTTGTTCAAGTTCTCTGCCGTGGAGACGGACGCACCGGCTCAATTTCGGGCTTTGTAACTCTGAACGAAGATGACTGTACAAAAATCTATCAGATGATGGTGTAAATTCTAAAAGGTAATATTGGGGGAACTTTATGGCAAAATCAAAGGCTTTGTTTATCGGCGGAACAGGTACAATCTCTTCTGCAATCGTAAGGGAACTTTCAGAGCATGCTGACTGGGAAGTCTGGCTTTTGAACCGCGGAAGCAGGGCTGGCGAAGTTCCTTCCACTGTTCATCAGATTGTATGTGACATTTCTAATGAAGAAGACGCGCGCAAAAAACTTTCTGGAATGGAATTTGATGTTGTAAATGAGTTCATCGGTTTTGTCCCTGAGCAGGTTGAGCGCGATTATCGTCTGTTTAAAGGAAAGTGCAGGCAATACATTTACATTTCCTCTGCCTCAGCCTACGCAAAACCTGCTGCAAACTATGTGATTACCGAAGGAACCACTCTTTCAAATCCTCACTGGGAATACTCACGCAATAAAATTGCCTGCGAAGAATTCCTTTTCAAAAAATACAGGGAGGAGGGCTTTCCTGTAACGATTGTCCGCCCCAGCCACACTTACGACGAACGACACGTTCCGCTTGGCGTGCACGGAAAAAAGGGCTTTTATCAGGTCATTAAGCGCATGATGGACGGAAAACCTGTGATTATTCAGGGTGACGGAACTTCCCTCTGGCACGTAACTTTTAACAAGGATTTTGCGACTGGCTATATCGGACTCATGCTCAATCGTCATGCAATCGGCGAGGCCTTTCAGATTACAGGTGATGAAGTTCTTTCATGGAATCAGATTTACCAGACGATTGCGGATGCGCTAGGAGTAAAACTGAATGCTTATCATGTTTCTTCGGATTATCTGAGTGCTGCAGGTGATAAGTTTGGCTTTGATTTTGAAGGAAGCCTTACCGGCGACAAGTCAGTTTCGGTTGTTTTTGACAATTCAAAGCTCAAACGCCTTGTTCCAAAAATGACAACGACAATTCCTTTCCATGAAGGAGTTCGGATTGCGCTTGATTACGTTATGTCTCACCCAGAATGTCAGTTTTTGGACGAAGAATTTGACGACTGGTGTGACAAGGTGATTTCAGTTCTGGAAGAAAGCAAAAAGAATTTTTAAAAAGAGAATAACGAGGCTTTATTATGGATAAAATTAAATGGGGAATTTTGGGAACTGCAAACATCGCTCGCTGGGCAACAATTCCAGGAATCAAACTTGCCCGGAATGCAGAACTTTATGCAATTGCAGGCCGCAAGCTTGAAAAAGCAAAATCTTTTGCGGATGAATACGGATTTCAAAAGTATTACGGCTCTTACGATGAGCTTTTGCAGAACCGTGAAGTTCAGGCAGTTTATATCCCCCTTCCTAACAATCTTCACAAAGAATGGGTAATCAAAGCTCTCAAAGCAAAAAAACACGTTCTTTGTGAAAAGCCTTTGGCCTTGAACGCCGCAGAAGCAGAAGAAATGTTTGCCGCTGCAAAAGAAAACGGCGTTCATCTTATGGAAGCCTATGCTTATCTTCACAGTCCTTATGTCCAGAGCCTAAAAGATGACATAAAAAGCGGAATCATAGGAGAAGTTGATTTTATCGACACGGCATTCGTAACTCAGGGCTACAAAGAAGATTTTCGCCTTTACAAAGAATTTGGTGGAGGTGCTTTCTACGATTTGGGCTGCTATTGCACCACGATGATTCTTTCGATGATTGATTCAGATGTCGAGAATGTAAAGGCCTGCGCAGAATTTTCTGATCGGGGCGTTGATAATATTACCACAGGTTTTGTCCGTTTCAAGAATGGAGCAAGGGCCTCTTTCAATGTCGGAATGATTTTGGGCGAGAATACAAATTCACGTTTTGACCGTCTCTATATTCACGGCTCAAAAGGAAACATACGATCGGAAGTTGAATACAATCAGTCCGGCAGTCTGAGTTACAAGATTTTCACAGAAAAAGGCATTACTGAGCGAAAAATCGAAGTTCCACAGAATTATTCGCTTGAAATTGAACAGCTTGGAAGATGTATTTTTAATAACGAACTACCGTTTGTAAGTTCTGATTTCTCTATAAAGAACGCAAAATTCATGGATGCGGTTCTCAAGGAAATTGGATTTTGATGTAATAAAATATAAACTTTCGCGAATGTAATTATTCTTCGACAAATTGCTAAAAACGAAATATAATAAGAAATCTTTTAAAAAGTCGAGGGATTTTTATGTTCATAAACAAGCGGAATCAGCTCTATAAACCAAAGAGGATTCTTTATTATCTTGAAGCATCTGATTCTGATATCGAAGCTTTTTATAATGGCATTGTATGTGACAAAATCAAAAAATATACGGATTCCTTCGGGGCTTATGATTATCCAGGAATTTTTTTTATACATTCGCTCGGCAAAAAAGTAATTGGAATTGAGTTTCGAGTTGATGATGATCGAATAAAATATCCTGAAGATTTGAATTCGCTTGTTTTTGAAAGTTCGTTTTTTTATGCAGTTGAGTTTGAAAAAGAAAATGAAATTACAGAAAATTATATTCAGAGAATAAGTGAAAAACTTTTATTGGATGACGATGCTCACAGACATTACAGCGATTTGATTATAAAATCCGAGCCAAATGTTACGGCTGTATTCGAACATGCCAAAAAAATCAGGATTCTTTATGAGTGTGAGCTTATAAAGAACCGTGCGAAAGATATTTTGGATGATAAATTTGACAATCTGGATAAAGAAATGCTTTATCGTAAGGCGTTTTTTGATCCAATCACGAATTATTATAATTGGAATCATCTTGTTCCTTATCTTGAAATTCCAGAGGCTGCTGGTATAAAAGACTATGCGTTTGCTCATTTTGACATAAAGATGTTCAAGGTTCTGAATGAAGTTTATGGTCATATTGTGGCAAATAAAGTTTTGTCTAAGGTTGTGAATGCAATAAAAGAATCAGATTTCATATATGCTGGCGGAAGATGCCACGAAGACAATTTCGCGATTATTCTTAGAGATATGCCTCAGGAAGAAATGGTCGAAAAGCTGGAGAGTTTTTTTGAGAGTATCTCGCATCTTGATGAAGATCCGAATTATAAGATTCATTATCGTTGTGGTGTAGTTCCAATGCAATTTGCGATTCATTCCGGGAATAGGGTTGCGGATGAAGGAAAAATGGCTCAGGCGTTGGGAAACAGTCCTGACAAGACGGACATTGTTTTTTACACAGAAAAGATGCACGATGATGTTCTTTGGAGCAACACAATCAAGGCTTATGTTGATACTGCGGTAGAAAAAGACGAATTTTTTGTAAATCTACAGCCCAAAGTTGACATCATCACAGAAAAATTAAAAGGTGCAGAGGCTTTAGTCAGATGGAATTATAAAGGAAAGGAATTTTTGTCACCATCGCGATTCATTCCGTTTTTTGAAAAAGATGGTTCTATTGGCAAAATCGACGACATTGTATTAAAGAAAGTTTGTGCGGCATTCGCAAAATGGAAGAATGAGGGGAAGACTCTTTATCCGATTTCAGTGAATCTTTCCCGAAACCGCTTGTACGACAAGAATATTATTAAGCATCTTACGGATATTGTTGATTCATTTGGCGTGAGTCACAGCCTGATTGATTTTGAGCTGACCGAAAGTGCGACTTACAATGACATGGATCAGATGATAAGAGTTTTGGAAGAGCTTCGTTCGCTTGGTTTCAAAATTTCGATGGATGATTTCGGAACAGGATATTCTTCATTGTCGCTGCTTACACAAATGCCGCTTGATACGCTAAAAATCGACAAAAGCTTCGTTGATAAAGTCGGAACGGAGCTGGAAAATGAAAAAGATTTAGCCGTAATCCGACACATCATTTCGCTTGCAAAAGAATTGAATTTTACTTGCCTGGTCGAGGGCGCGGAACAAAAGCAGCAGGTGGAAAAACTTCGGGCTTTAGGCTGCGAGGTTATTCAAGGTTATTATTATTGTAAGCCGATTTCTATCGAGGAATACGAAAATCGATATTTGTAGAATATCTTCAAAAAGGGAATAGAAGCAATTTTCAGGCAGGTATAAAATTTAATAACAATTTTACATATAGAATGGAATATTGTTATCAAAAAATGTAAAATTTCCAATTTTCTTACACAGTGAATAAAAGTATAATTGAAACTAGCTTAAAGCAGATTCCTTTATCAGTAAAAGGAGTGTAAAAAAATGAATATAACGTTTGATCGTGTTTCGAAAGACGATACCGCGACATGCGATTAAAATTTTAGGGGGCAAACATGGAATTCATAAAGTCAAGCGACATCAAAGAGCTGTCAAATCCTGGCGTAGTCTCGCGCCAGCTTTTAAATCCGGAAAATTCAAGCAGCGAGCGTGTGACCATTACCGAAGTTCATCTTGTTCCCGGAGCGGTACAACCGCGTCACACTCACGACGCTTCCGAGCAAATCTGGTATGCCACCAAAGGCACCGGCAAACTTCTTCTTGCTGACGGCAAGGAAAAAGAATTCAAGGCAGGAGACGTTGCCCGATTTGCTGACAAGGACGTTCACGGACTTTTGAACGACGGCGACGGAGAATTCATTTACGTTTCTGTTACTGCTCCCCCGATTAACTTTGGATACGCATACAAGGACAAAAGGTAGGAAAAAGTATGACAAGAATTTATTTTGTACGACACTGCAAGCCAGACGGAAAAATCAAGGATGACAGAAACCGTCCGTTGACAGAAGAAGGCCTTGAAGATTCAATCAAGGTGGCGGAAATTCTCAAGGACAAACAAATTGACGTTTTTATTTCAAGCCCCTACAGGCGGAGCTATGATTCAATAAAAAAAGCCGCAGAATCTTACGGTATGGAGATTCAGACTGACGAACGTCTCCATGAACGCAAAGCTGGAAAAGACGGCAACAATCATGAAATGTTCAAAAAGCGCTGGGCTGATTTTACCTTTGCAGAAAAAGACGGAGAATCCATTGGAGCCGTTCAGAAAAGAAACATCGAGGCGCTCAATGAAATTCTTGAGAAATATGATGGCAAGAACATCGTCATTGGAACTCACGGGACGGCGCTTTCTTCCATAATAAACTACTATGACAAAACTTTTAACGGCGAAAGCTTTATGAAAATCATAAACTTTATGCCCTGGATTCTAAAGATGGAATTTGACGGAGAAAAATTTCTTTCCAAAGAAGATGTCTTTCACATACAAAAAGAGTACAAAGAATAGATTTGAAAGAAGAGTATGAGAAAAAGGGGAGAAAATGACAATCAAGAAAACCAGCGCAAATGACATTGAGACCTTGATGCAAATCCGCCTTGAAATGCTACGGATTGTAAATGGCCTTGATGAAAACGCACCCTTTGACAAAACTCTGGTCGAATGCAGCCGCGAATATTTTTTGAAGGGCGACCAGACGACAGTCTTTGCAATGGAAGGAGATAAAATCGCAGGCTGTGCAAGCCTGAGCTACATCAATGTCATGCCCACCTTTGGCCATCCCACGGGAAAGAGGGCTCATCTTATGAACGTCTACACAAGGTCGGAATTCCGCAGGCGCGGAGTTGGAAAAATGATGGTTGAGTTTTTGATTGAAGAAGCAAAATCCCGCGGCGTTACGGAAATCAGCCTTGACGCGACACAGATGGGACAGCCGCTTTACAAGAGCTTGGGCTTTAACGACAACGGCGAGGGGATGAAGCTAATACTTTAAAAGGAGTCCTGATGAACCCTATTTTTTTATTTGACCTTGACCAGACCTTGCTGAACTTCCACGCATCGGAAGAAAAGGCATTGGAAATAATCTCAAAAAAATACGGTCTTGCTTACACCAAAGACACTTACAGTCATTTCAAAGATTACAACAAGTCTCTTTGGCTGGAACTGGAAAAAGGAATCATATCGCGAACAGATTTGTTCAGGCTCAGGTTTACTGATTTTATTGCACAGTGTAAAGGTGAGTCCTTGGGACTTGATCCGCTTGCAATAAACAATGAGTTCATCGCGACAATGGCAGAAAACGGAGTCCTGATGGATGGTGCATTGGAATTCGTCAGCAAACTCAAAAGTACAATTTCAGGCTGCAGAATCTACATCATATCAAATGGGGCAACCGTCAATGCAAAAGGCAGGATAAATTCCACAGGCCTCAATGCATTTCTTGACGGAATTTTTGTAAGCGAAGAGATGGGGCTTGCAAAACCGGCAAAAGAATTTTTTGACCGAGTATTAAGTTCAATCGGAGCAAAAAAAGAGGAATGCATTGTCATAGGAGACTCTCTCACATCCGACATGGCAGGAGCAAAGAATGCCTCCATTGATTCAGTCTGGTTTATGCCTCAAGCTGGATGCAATTCAAGCATAGAAAATGAAATGACACAATATGACATCAATTATTGTGCAAACTCTTTTGACGAACTGTACAAAATCCTAAAAAACTGGGCAGAACAAATTAGCAAAAGGAGACAGAATTGAAAGACAAACTGATTTTAAATGACTATTTTTCTTATGAAGACAAAGAAAGCATTCTGGCTCAGATGCAGGCTCATTCAAAAGAATGGGGCGCGATTCCCTTTTTGCTTTCACTTTTAAAAGATGGCTCTTTCCACCAGAAGCTTGGGAAAGGCAGCTTATATCTTCTGCTTGACGAAGAGAAACTTACCGATGGTAAACCAAGTCTTGCATCCTTTTTGACTTTTTGCAATAGAGATGAAATTGAAAGCGACCTCAAGCCATGGATTGGATTTGTGTTCACAGCTCCAGCCTATCGTGGCCATCATCTTGCAGGACAAATTATCGAACACTGCATGAATAATGCCGCTGCTCTCTACCCGGAATCAGAATACGTTTATGTTTCATCAGACGAAAAAGGCCTTTACGAAAAATACGGTTTTGAATTCGTTGGAAAAATGAAAACTATTTGGGGAGAAGACTCTGGAATTTTCAGAAAGAAAATAGAAAAGAAAGCAAACAAAATCAATTACAAGACACTTAGCCCCGCGGACTATGACGAGCTTTGGGCCCTCTGGAATCAGGTAGAGCAGACAAAGCGCGCCCTTAATCCTGTGGACGACAGCCGCGAAGGTATCACCCGCTACATGAAGAGAAATCCCGCCACATGCTTTGCGGCGACAAGCGGCGGAAAAATTATCGGCGCAATTCTCACAGGTCACGACGGAAGAAGGGCTATCATCCATCATCTTTGTGTCCACCCTGATTTTCAGCGCCTGGGAATAGCCAGCGCACTTGTCGCCAAAGCTGAGGAAGCCCTCAAAAAAGAAGGAATTACAAAAGCCTTCGGACTTGTGTTCAAGGACAACGACAAGGCAAATTCATTCTGGGAAAAGATAGGCTATTCGCTCAGAACCAATCTAAATTATCGCAACAAAAGCCTGAACGCGAACGTTCCGACTGGAGAATAAAAGCAAGAGGTTCAAAATCAGGAGGTTTCAATGGAAGAAATAATCCGGCAGATTGCCAGTCAGCAGGAAATCAACTTCATCAATGTAAAGGATCAAATTCTGAAAGCCGATTTGGAAACCGTGTTTGACGAGGAAAATAATTCGCGCTACATTTTCCATTATCTTCATTCCATGGACAGATTTTTCATCAACCCAATGGACTACGTTTACGAGGGCGAGAAGCTTTTCGGCATACAGGAAAATTTGAGCGTGATTGATCCGAGCCGTGAAGGATACGTGAGTGACAAAAGCATAGTGATTTCGCGCGACCAGCTTTTGAATTATTTTGAATATGTAAAACGAAAGATTGAATCCTATTTTGAAAAACTCACAGCTGTAGAGCTTCTTGAAAAACCAAAGGACTGCGACTACACAAGGCTGGAGTTGATTCTTGGACAGTTCCGTCATTTGATGTGGCATGTTGGACTTTCAAGCGGCATCACATTTTGTTCAAAGAAAGAGTGGAACAAGTTTACAGGTTTGCAGAAAATAAATAAAAAATTTTTCGGCGAGGAAAAATAAAAGGAGAGAAATACAGATTAAAAAACAAATGTTTGGCTTTTTACAAACTTCCGTTAGTTTGCTTTTTAAGATTAAGTCTGAACAATTTTGAACCGCGCTTAGGATTCCATTTTTCGCGGCGACGTTCCGGCAGCGTGTCGATTGAATCTGCAACGAAACCCTGTTTTTCAAACCAGTCAGCAGTCTGAGTGGTAAGGATGAAAACGCTTTCAATCGATACGGTTTTTGCCTTTTCAATCAGATATTCAATCATCTTCGGCCCGATTCCAATGTGGGCGCAAGTTTCATCAACCGCAAGTGCAGCAATTTCTGCCTGAGTTCGGTCGTAAATGTGAAGTGCGGCACAAGCTCGAACCGCTCCATCAAGTTCGTAAACAATAAAGTCGTTATATTCGGCTTCCATTTGCTGCTCGCTGCGAGGAAGAAGAATTTCTTTACTAACGAACGGTCGGATAAGTGAAAGAACAGCTGAAATATCTTCGCGGCGCATAGCACGGAATTTGCCGTAATTTGATTTATAAATCATCGTGCCGGAACCCAAGTCGCTGAAAATTTCACAGGGCAAAGTTCCTTCGATTGAACCATTCAAAATATGGACACGAGTAACGCCAGATTCCACAGATTTTTTTGCTAGTTCCAGCATGGAAATGATTTTTTGCTCACTATCGTTAGTTTGTGAATTGTTCACTTCCAGAAATTCATCCAGTTCTTCTATATTCATAGCTGGAACACAGCCTTCTGGTGAAAGACCGAGTTCTTTTGGAATCGTAAAATTTTTTGCTGAAAGTTCTGCGTCCGGCAAAAGGAAAAAAAGCTTGTCAGCCTGCAAGTGAGTGGCAATCTGGGAAGCAAGTTGTGCCGAAGAAATGTTGTAAGGCTTTCCGTTCAAACTCCAGCCGATACATGGAAAAATCGGAATAAAGCCGTTGTTAAGGATTGTCTCGATAGTGTTGTCGTCGAGTTTGTCAATTTCGCCCGCTGTAGCAAAATCCACACCGCTAAGAACGCCTTTTCCACGAGCACGAACCCAGTTCCCGATTACTGCTGTAAGATTCTCGCCTGCAAGGCTTGTCATGACAACATTTGCCGCATCAAAAGCCGCATTTTTAATCAAAGGCATAGCCTCAACCGGCGTAATTCGGATTCCGTTCTCGTAAGTCCAGGAAATTCCGTTTTTGGAAAGATATTCGTCAATCTTCCTTCGTGCTCCAGGAACCAGAATCACCCGCAGCCCCGCCTGATGAATCAGAGCAATGTCACGGATATGGCTCACGAAGAGCGGCGAATCAATGATGTCGTCGTCAAGATAAATCACGACAGTCGCGTTTTTGAATCGTTTAATATAGCGAATGACATCACGGATTCGCTCGGCTTTTTCAAGGATTGGGGAAATTGTCATGCAGAAATTGTAACACAGCGCAAGATTTTTGCATAGAATTGAGAGTTACTTGCAATCTTCGCTCAGATTTTCAATTAGTGAAAGAATAGAATTGCGGGATTTTTCGGGAATTGATTCCAATTTTTCGATGGTTTGAGCGTATTTTTTGAATTTATTTATGTTCACGGAATTTTGTTGTTCGGTTGATTTTAAATTTTTTCCTGTTACAAGATATTCGACAGAGACATTAAGTATTTCTGCAATTTTTACAGCTGTTTCTACGGAAGGATTGCTTTTAAATCTGATTCCTCTAGCAATATTTGAGGCATCAAATCCAGCTTTCTCTGCCAAAGATTTGTTTGTCATTCCAAGATAGTCAAGTTCGTTTACGACATTATCCCAAAAGCCCATGATAAATTATGGATTTTTATCAATATTTTTTCAGTTTTTATGGTTGATAATCAATTTTAAAGATGTATAATGATTATAATCAATCACTTAAATGAAAATTGATTATTTCCAATAAAAAGTAAGGAGAAACTTCATGTTTTGTGCAAATTGTGGGAATGAACTTCCAGATGGTTCTGCTTTCTGTCCGAAATGCGGAACAAAAGTCGGAGGAACAGAAGCTGTAGTTAATCAGCAAAATCCTGTTTCTGATTCGGAAAATCTTAAAAAATCAAGATTTCGGATTCTGAGCAAAGTGGCGTTGCTTTTAGTTGTATTCGGCTTTTTTATGCCTGTAGCGTGCAATCAAAATGGCTTTCAAATGGCGGACATGGGCTTTAAGATGGGGCAAAGGGGGAGCCCTGCAAAAATATCTGCAATTTTTCTGTATATTTTGTTTTTCTCTGCTTTAATTAGCATTGGATTTACAATTTATACTTATGCGATGAAGAAAAAAATTAAGACTATTCTTGATGTTCCATGCTTGTTGGTAAGTATCTGCGCTGGCATTATTGCTTATTTAGTGTTTGATAAAAACGATATTAAGATTCTAAATGTGTTGTCGTCTGGCGGTTATTCGATAATTATTGGTTGGATATCATCTATGGCTTTTTTGATAGCAGATACAATCTATTCGAAGAATAACAATTCAGAAAAACTGATCAAAAAGGAATTTACGGAAGAAGAGAAAGAGCAGAAATGGAAAAAAATGTCACTTTGCGGATACATTGGAACTGGATTACTAATCTTTTATTGCTTTTTCACATTAGGTTTAGAATATGATGGAGACTTTTCTTTCCATTTTGGTTGTTATTATGTCCCTAGCGTTGTTACGCGTTTTAATTTATTAACTAGTTTAAGATTTATGAGTTCTATAGTTCAAAATCATTTTTTCATATGGGGTAGTATTCTCTTTCTTCTTGCAGGGCTATTTATATGTGTATTTTGCGTAATAAAAAAAACAAAGGGTAAAATATATTCTAAGCTAAACCTTATCGGTGTATTTTTACCAATGGTTGGTTTCAATATTGATAACATAATTAATTGGGTTACTGGCAATAATAGTTTTGTAATAAATCTTTATTTTTTGGATATTAGCCTCGGCTGGGGTTTTGCGCCTATTAACTTCGGCTGGGGGTGTTTCGAGTTCAATTTTCTTATGTGGTTAGTAGCATGTCTAATGATAATTTCATTCATCGGGGACAAGAATTTGATTAAAGCAACTGTTTGTAAAAATAGTACGAAGTTTCCAGATGATAATAGCACGACATCAATAGAAAGTTAAACATATAGAAGGGCTTTACGCCCTTTTATATGTGGATGGAGGTAATAGCATGGCAGACATGGGAACTAAAGCAGCAGCTGAAAAATGGGGCGTTTCGCAAAAAGCAGTTGAAGCATGGTGCAGAAGAATTTCAAAAACAGATAGTCGCATCACACAGGACAAACCGAGATGTCCTTGGCATATTCCTGTGGATTATCCAAATCCCTTTTCGAAATAAAAACTGCTATGAAAAAATCTACTGTTGATTGGAAATGGATAATAAAGTCGAACCAAAAAATTAATTTGAGTAATAAGAATTTTGCTAAAATTTTCGAATTTTTTGTACTTCAATGTCCTGTAGATAAAATAAGTAAGCGAAGCGTTACATTTGATGATTTGAAAATAAATCAATCGTCATTTTGTAGCGTTTTAAAAAAAGAAATTCCCATTTTTAAGACAAACTGGGAAACAATGGAGTCTGCAAAAATTGAAGAATTCCTTCAGTCAAAAGAAATTTTTGATTATATCTCCAAAACTGATTGTTTCGCTTATCATACAAATTACATGAAAAACGAAATAAATCCGAAAGATCCTGTAAGAACAAAATTAAAAGGTTTATTCTATTGCATAAGGTGTGCGTTTGCACACGGAGATTTCAACATTAGAAAATATGACAATAAGATATTTTATCAACTTCAAAATACGGTAACAGATAAAGGAATCGAGAAAATAAAGGGAAGAATTCTTCTTGAAGAAGAAATGTTGTTGAAAATGATTCAAATAATAGAAAACTGGGAAAAAAAGTAATATCCTGCCAGTATAAATTCCATTCGCTATTTCACCAAAAATACACTATAATTACCCCATGGCAGAATCAAAAATTCTCTATCATGGAAGCAAAGAAATCGTTAGGTCTCCAGAAATCCGAATAACACGATACAATAAGGATTTTTATTTTGGATTTTATTGTACGCTTCTTATGGAGCAGGCTAAAAGATGGGCAATTCGTTTCAACGGAAAGGGGATTATGAATGAATATACTTATATGCCGAATCCTAATTTAAAGATTCTTTTTTTTCCAGAAATGACAGAAGATTGGCTTGATTTTATTGTTGCTTGTCGAAGCGGTAAGTCGCATGATTTTGATATTGTAGAAGGTCCGATGGCAAATGATACGATTTTCAATTATATTCAGAATTTTGTAGACGGAAAGATTTCGCGCGCTGCATTTTGGGAACTTGCACGTTTCAAAAAGCCAACACACCAGATAAGTTTTCATACTGCACGGGCATTGGAGACACTTTCCTTCAAAACTGCTTACGAGGTCTACGATGAAAAATAACAATTCGCTTTTTTACACATGCAGTTTGATTGAATATATTGGAAGGAATCTCAAACAAGAGCGTTCTGTTGTTGTGACTTTATTGGGGAAAGAGTTTGTTGCTCGAATTTACAAAGATGCTGATGTCCTGCATTGTGAGCCGATTGAAAAAATAGCGGATGAAGTCATTGAAATGAAATCGCTAACGAACGGAGTTTTTGATAATGTCGTTTCTTGTCGCTACGAGGTTCCAGATTACTGGACAATAGGTGAAGTTTATGAGCGATTGATAGAAGATATTTGCGGCGAAAATGAAAGCATTGATTTTATCGCAGAAACGCTTTGCAAGGTTTACAATTCATGGATAAGCAAGGCGATTTCAAATTATAATACTGATTTTTTCTATCAGTCACGCCAATATATTCATGAATGTTGGAAAGCCGGTGAAATCATTCAAGATGCTGGATAATTTCGACAGCTTTCTTGGGCTAGGGTATGGAGTGGTGGCGAAGCCAGTGCGTAAGCACCGAGCGTTAGCGAGCCACGGAACACCCGACCGTGCGAAGCACGGTAGCCCCCATATTTACAGCCCTGTTCCTTCGTCAATTCCCATCATGATGTTCATGCACTGAACGGCAGCACCGCTCGCACCTTTGCCAAGGTTGTCGAAACGGCTTGTTATAACGATTCGCTCGTCGTTGCCGCAGACGAAAATCTGCATGTTGTTTGTTCCGGCCAGAGTGTTTGCCGGGATAAAACTTTCGGTCAAAATGCCTTCACCCATGAAGTCAGCTGCCTTAACGAATTTACAGCCGTCATAATGTTCCTTGAAGACTTCGGCGATTTCCTTTGCGGTGAGTTTTTTCTCCAGAAGGCGGGCATGGAGAGAGACCGTGACAGTCATTCCCTGGAAATAATCGCAGACATAAGGATTGAAAATCGGCTTATAGTTGAGGCCAGAGACCTTCATCATTTCTGGAAGATGCTTGTGCTCCTGAGTGAGAGCGTAAAGTCGTGGTGAATCAAGCTCCGGGTTTCGGGCAGGATCTTCGTACTGGGCGATTGCTTTTTTGCCGGCACCAGAATAGCCAGAAACTGCATGACAGACCACAGGATAATCAGGCGACATAATTCCGCGAGAGACCAAAGGATAACAAATTGAAGCAAATCCCGAAGCATAGCATCCAGGACCTGCGACGCGGTTAGACTTTTCGATTCGAGCACGGTGCTCAGCCGAAAGTTCCGGGAAGCCGTAAGCCCAGTCCGGGTTTGTGCGGTGAGCCGTAGAAGCGTCAATAATTCGTACCTTCGGGTTAGTGCAAAGTGAAACAGCCTCGATAGAAGCCGCATCCGGCAAACAAAGGAAAGTAAAATCCGAAGCGTTAATCATCTTAGCGCGTTCAGCGGGATCCTTTCGCTTCTCCTCGTCAATCAAAAGAATCTCAATGTCCGTGCGTTTCTCAAATCGCTCGTAAATCTTGAGACCGGTTGTTCCTTCTTTTCCGTCAATGAAAATCTTGTATGCCATTTTTTGCTCCTTTGTGGCTAGTTTTTTTATTTTTTGGGCGTTACAGTTCGCCTTCGACGAACTGTCGGGCTTTCCGCAGTTCCGCTATCGCTCCATACCGCAAGCGGTACGGCTAACGCCGCTGCTACAATCCCTAACGCGGGGGGATTAGTCTTCTACGAAAAAATCTGTATCTATTTTACAAATTTTAATTGTTTCTTTTACAGATTCTATGAAATAATTATACCGTTCCGTATAAAAGTCGTAAACAGAAAGAAATAAAAAAAGACTGCCAACAAATGTCAGCAGTCCTCTCTAGTAATATCACGAAAAATCGTGAGCATTCGGCGTTACGCCTTTCAGTATTTATATGTTAGCTTCATTATTATTTGCTGTCAATAAAATAGACTAGGGATTTTGTAATTTTTTTATTTCTTCTTGTAGTCGTTGAATTTCTTTGTCTTTTTCAATTATCTTTCTTGCATGAGTTGGAATAGATTTTAAAAGAAATTCATCTATTTTTGTTAATGTGGAACTATTTATCATTCCTAATTCCGAAATAATTCTTTTCTTGCTTACCCATCTTATACATCCGACTTGAATGCCTGTATTGCCGTTAAAACCGTCTGTTCTTGTGGCATCAACAATATCGGCAAGACCTTTAGCATATTTTTTAGAACTGCAAGGTGCAATCAAAATCGAATGTTTATTACAATCAAGAACGACAGCAGGATGTGTAAAAGACGGTTCATGTCCAAAATTATCTGCTCCTAAATCGACGAAAAGTATTGAACCTCTTTTATAACTCTTTGTATTGTCTTGTGTGTTTCGATTTTTTATCCAGCGGTTAGAAAAAGAAATCCAATTTGCCATTTCATAAACCGAAAAATCCCTTAATAAATCTGACAAGTTTAATAAGGCTTTTGCGAAAATTTCATATAACGTAGAATTAGATTTTCCTTCATTTTGCTTAGAATTCAATTCTTTTGAAATAGAATCGACTTGGGAATTGTTTATATTAATCATCAAAATAAATATAGTAAAAATATTTCTAAACGACAACGAATAAATTTTATATCCTTAGCTTTTCCAGTTTCTCATTGAGTACACACATCCACAGTAATCTTGCCTCCATAAGCCATATTCTTCACTGAGCTGGGTGCTTCGCAAAAAACCGCCTTTTTTCTTAAAATCTGAGGGTAGGAATTTTGTATGAGGAGAGATATTCAAACTATCGTTAGTTTTTTGTTTCTCTTCCTGTAAGATTTCACTTTCCGCAACATGCTGAAATTTCATTTCTTCCAGTTCTCTTCCAATCACATTAATTTTTTCGCTGTCTTTGTGAGGGCTTATGCTGAGCGTTGTTGTGAACCAGTCGAAGTTGTTTTTACAAGCATATTCAAAAGCTCGCTTCATTCGGAACTGATAGCATCTTCGGCATCGTTCGCCTTTTTCTGGTTCTGTTTGTAGTTCTGGTTCTGAACGAACGTTAGTTGCTGTAAAATAATCTTCTGGATTGTATTCATCAACAACGAGTTTTACCTGGTTTTTAACAGCTTCTGGAAATCGTTCCAAAAATTTTTTCAGTTCTTCGAGCCTGCGGAAATATTCGTCTTTTGGATGGATGTTTGGGTTATAATAATAAATCGTGATGTCAAAAATATTCGCAAGATATTCAATCACATAAGAAGAGCATGGTCCGCAGCAGGCATGGAGTAGCAGAGTCGGTTTTTTATAACTAACGGTAGTTTTTTGTTTTTCTTCAATCTCTGTCAGTATTTTTTCTAATTCTTTCTGATAGTTTTGCTTTATCATTTAAAATCCCAGCTTACTCAATCCTGTTTTTTCATGATGAAATTTCCCTTCAGCATTTTTGTCTGCAATATGTTTATGAAGGCCATTGGATCAGCTTTTTTGACTTCGCGGATAAGTTTTTCTTCGCTGTCACTTGAAATTATTGTGTAGAGCATGTTTCGCTCAAGACCTGTGTAGCAGCCTTCGCCCTTGAAAAGTGTTGCGTCGTGACCGGTTGTTTCTCGGATTGTTTTGACCAGTTCGTCGGGCTTGTCCGTGATAATAAGCAGTGTGGATTTCTGGTAGCGTTTGTAAAGTGAGTTTAGAATCTGTGTGCCTGCGAATTGAAAAATGATTGAATAAAGTGCGCGCGTCCAGCCGAATAAGAGGCCAAAAATAGCCAGGACGATTACATTTCCGATGAAAATATGATTCCAGATGCTTCGGCCTGTTTTTTCTGAGACATAAATTGATATGAAGTCCGTGCCACCGCTGGTTGCTCCTGCCAAAAGGCACAAGCTGATTGCAGTTCCGTTTACGATACCGCCAAAAATAGTGCAGAGCAGGATATCATTTGTGACATCGAGCCCCGGGATTATGTCCGTGAAGAAGCCGACAGAAATTATTGACCAAATCGAAAGAATTGTGAATTTTTTGCCGACATATTTGAAACAAATTATTGCCGGAACGATATTCAAACCCCAGTAAAAAACCGCGAATGGAATTTTAATTCCGAAGAATTTTGAGAAAATTTCCTGCAAAAGAAGCGTGATTCCTGTGAAACCGCCAGGCAAAAGACCTGCCGTGTGGACGAAGGTGTTGAGGTTCAACGCCATGAGAATAGAGCCGATTGTCACAAGAATAAATCGAAGAAATGTCTTCATATATTAAAGTTTGTCACGCAGGTGAGATTTTGTCAAATAGGTTAAAGAATCAATTCATAAGCATTGAAATCAGTCTCATACAGGTGTGTTGCACCTTTGTATTGGAAGTTAAGGCTTTGATAGAGTTTGTTTGCTGGTGTGTGTTTTTTATCTGCAAGCAGGCGAAGTGACTGATAGCCTCTTTGTTTTGCCACTTGAATCAACTCATGCATTATTATTTTCCCATATCCTTTGCCCTGTAGTTGTGGAGCAATACAAATGCGGGCTGGAACGCCAGATTTTACTTGTGCCCAATTCAAAGGTTCGTTATCAAGATCATCAGTGTCCATCAATGAAAATAAAGCGATTGGTTTTTCGCCAGAATAAACTATATAAAGATAGTTATGTTCCATATCGTAGTTGATTATTTCATCATTAGGATAATCATCAGTCCAATCACATGAACCTGAAGACCTGCCAAACGTTCTGGCTTCATTATAAATCGTTTTGATTATGTCCACATCTGAGATACTAGCTATTTTTGCTATAATATTTTCCATATTGCAACCTTCGCCAGCTGTCCTTTGGAAATATGTATTCTGGTGTTGCTGCTGGCATTCTAAAATCTTCTTCATGATACCACGGATCGTTTACACGCTTGGGATTTTTAATCACATAAAAATCCGTTGCGGACGAATTGCTTTGTGCAAGAAGATAAGCTTTTTCACCAGTTTCTGTATTCCTGCAAATATCCACGACCATACAAATAAAACCAGGTTTACTCAAATCAAAAAGAATGTCTCCGATTTGCACTTTATTTTGTTCAATCGGCTCTGACTCATATTCCATCATTGAAAGCGGACTTGTGTGTGAAAAGACATTTTTGAGATATGCCCGGAAGAACTGGTCTTTTTCGCTTTTACTGACTGATTTTTCGTATTTTGTCCATTTTTTTAAGTCTCTGGCAACTTCCGTTCGTAAGTTACGCTTTCTTATACAATCAGAAAGCCAATCTGTCCATTTACAAATCTCGCCATTTGTCAGATGAAAGGATATTTTTTCTTCTTGCCCAGAAGTGTAAAGATATTCTGCATAAAGTCTAACTATCGATTGTGAGTTTTTTTGTAAATCGCTTTCAATCGGCATGTCAAAAATACACGCATGAGTGTCCTGATTTGACTTTTCGTTTCCATTAAATAAATGAACCGGGCTTCCAGATTCCTTTAACGGATAAGTTCGTAGGTATTCGGCAAAAGTTTTCGGCTTGATTTTGATTCTTTTGAATTTCGGCGGAACTTGAATTCGTTCGACGATGGTTTTTCCTTCTTACCGTACAAGCTGCAATGAATGTGTGTGCGGAAAGGCAGGGGTGAGATAAAGAAGGAAGGCAATCATTGCAAGAGTTTTAGTCATGTTCAGACGGCAGTCCAAAATATTCCTAAAACTCTGCAACGTAAAAAACTTTTTCATTTTCAAAGTTATTATACCTTGAATTGATCGATTTGCGTACCGATTTGCTCGATTGAATTTTTCATTTTTCCAGCGATTTCAGAAAGGGCAGCGCCGGTTTCGTTTATTTTCTTTGCACCAACGGCCATTTCTTCCATGCTGCTCTTCATTACTGTGGTTGCATTCTGAAGGTTGCGGACTTCATCAAGAATCTGTTTGTTTCCGATAGACATTTCTTCGGAAGCCGTGCGGACTTCAATTGTGCTGTCGTTCATTGACTGGAGAGAAGAGGTGATTTGTTTTGAACCTTCCTGCTGCTCTTCCATTGCGCTCTTAATCTGGCGAACGAGCTGGTCTGTTTCATGGATTTTTTCGGCAACAGTATTGAATGCCTCGCTAGATTCCTGTGAAGCCTGGACAACGGAATTGATTGATTCCTTGATGCTTGAAAGCTGGTCGCCGATTGTCTTTGACTGAATTGTTGAAGTTTCTGAGAGCTTACGGATTTCATCTGCTACGACCGCAAATCCTTTTCCTGCGTCTCCTGCATGTGCAGCCTCGATTGCTGCGTTCATTGCGAGAAGGTTAGTCTGGCTTGCGATTGCCGCGATAGCTGCGTTTGCTTCCTGAAGCATTTGTGACTGCTGTTCGATTTCGTGAATACGTTCGTTTACATGAACTTGCTTTTCGGCTCCGCTTTTGGCATTTTCCGTGAGTGAATCAAAAGAAGCCGCCATTTTATCGACCGAGTTGTTTACCGAGGCGATGTTTCCAATCATCTCTTCGACTGCGGATGAGGCATTGCTTACGCCTTGAGACTGGTTTGCAATCATTCGTTCAAGAGATTCGATGTTTGATGCGATTTCGTTGACCGCTCCTGCTGTTTGTGAAACGCTGTCGCCCTGATTAGCGATTTGATTGTGAACGCTTGAAATGTTTGCGATGATCTCTGTGATTGACGCGCTTGTGTCCTGCATGCTTACATCAAGATCGTCGCCAGCCGCTGCAAGAACGTCTTTTGAATATTTGACATCAGAAACGATTGCGTGAAGTTTTTCGGTGAACTTGTTGAATCCTTTGACTACTCCGCCAATTTCGTTGTTGACATTTGCCGCCGGGCCAGTGATTCGCTGTGTAAGGTCCGCTTTTCCAGAAGCAATTTCTTCGATAGATGCTTTGACTTTGAGAAGAGGTTTGAGGGAATGGAAAATTCCTGCACCGATTCCAAGCAAAAGTGCGATTGCAAGAATCATGCCTGCAATAATCAGCGTGATTGCGATTTCTTGTGCCGTAGCATAAACCTGTTTTTCATCGATTATGAATGCAAAGCCCCAGTCTGCATTTTCAACCGGCTGATAAGTGACGAATTTTGTGCCGAGGGTTGGTGATTTAATCCAGGTGGCTCCGCTTTGTTTTTGGGCAAGGGCCTGTGTAATAGTTGTCATTGATTCAATGATAGCTTTTAGACCCGCCTCATCGCTGTTTGGGGCAGAAGTTGAGATTATGTCTCCTTCACTGTTAAAAAGAATTGCATAACCTGTTTTTCCGATTTTGATAGTCCGGACGAATTCAGTGAGTTTGTCTACGCCAACGACCGCGCTGTAAAATCCCACTGTTCTTCCATAGACTTTTGCTGCCTGAGAAACATGGATGATTGTAGTTCCTGTGGATTTTGAAGTTACCGGATCATCGATATTTGTGTCGTTCCCTTGTTCCATGATGGCTTTGAAGTAAATTCGGTCCTTGACATTTGTGATTTTGTTCTGATCGTTGTAGAAATCACCTTTTGCGTCAATGTAGCCTATTCGGTCAAAGTCCGGGGTGCGGGATTTTGCATGTTCTACGAGCCATTTTTGAATTTCGACAGGATTTTCTGTCTGAGTGACGTCCGCCTCTGTGTACATTCGCATTTGCTTGATGTATTCGCTGAGCTTCATGGAGACGACGTTTGAATAAGCGTCCGTAATTTTGAGGCAGTTTTCCTCGTAATCTCTAGCAACAGAAAGTTTAGTACGGTTTGTTACGACGAAAATTTGCAATGATGTTAACGCCGCCACGATAATGACGGTGATACCAACAATGTAATAGACCAGTTTGCCTTGTTTTTTAGGCTTTTGTGTGTTTTCGTTCATATCCATAAAGATTATTTTAATCTTAATATGGATATAAATCAAATTATTTTTCTACTTTCTTAGTACTCGGCTACTGTTTGCTACGGCAAGAAGACACACGCCCACATCTCCGAAGACTGCGAGCCACATGTTTCCGATTCCTACTGCGCCAAGAATCATGATTGCGACTTTTACTCCGATTGAGACATAAATGTTCTGCCAGACTGCGCTCATCGTGCGGCGGGAAATTTTAATGGCATCGATTAAGCGGCTGGGCTTGTCGTCCATGATTACGACATCAGCGGCTTCGATTGCGGCATCGCTTCCGAGTGCACCCATTGCAATTCCAGCATCTGCACGAGCAAGAACCGGGCTGTCATTTATTCCGTCACCGACAAAGATGAGCGTGTTTCGACTTCGCTCAACACTCGTTCCTTTTATCAAAGTTTCAACTTGCTGGACTTTGTTTTCTGGGAGCAAATCTGCGTAAACTTCATCGATTCCCAGGTTCTCTGCCACGACCTGGGCTGTTGCCTTTGTGTCGCCCGTGAGCATTACGGTCTTTTTTATTCCGAGTTTTTTAAGATTTTGAATCGCAATGCGTGAATCATCTTTTTCCTGATCGGAAATCACTATGTTTCCTGCATAAACTCCATCGACTGCAACATGAACGATTGTTCCGACTAACTTTCGGTCGTTTGTATAATCTTCAAAGGCAGTTACATTCTTTTCTTTCATGAGCTTTGCGTTTCCGGCAAGGACTGCTTTTCCTTCGACTATCGCTCGTATGCCAAATCCGCTGATTTCTTCTGGTTCAAGAATTTTTAGTGCATCGCAAAGAACGCAATGATGTGCCTTTTTGAGTGATTTTGAAATCGGGTGATTTGAGTAGCTTTCGGCATGCGTTGCGATTGCAAGCAAACTATCGTTCGTAAATCCGTTTGCTGGATTGACTTCTACGACATCAAAAATGCCTTTTGTGAGGGTTCCGGTTTTGTCAAATACGGCAATTTTTGCTTTTGAAAGAACTTCAACGAAATTCGAGCCTTTTATAAGAACGCCGGAGCTTGAAGCTGAACCGATTCCACAGAAGAAAGCGAGCGGAACGGAAATCACAAGCGCGCAAGGACATGAAACTACAAGGAAAGTGAGAGCGCGGTAAATCCAGACAGCCCAGCCGTATTTTTCAAAAAGTTCTGGTGCAAAGAATTGCAATGCGAGCGGCGGAAGAACGGCGACCAGAAGGGCTGCGATACAGACAATCGGTGTGTAAACTCGTGCGAACCGTGCGATGAATTTTTCGCTTTTTGCCTTGACTTCACTTGCTTCCTGAGTGAGATTCAGGATTCGTGTGACGGCACTTTCTCCGTAAGATTTTGTGACGCGGATTTTAAGCAGGCCACTCTGATTTACAAATCCTGCGAGGACTTCTGAATCAACGGAAACTTCGCGCGGGACGCTTTCGCCTGTGAGAGCCGATGTGTCAGCAAATGATTTTCCTTCGATTACAATGCCGTCCAGCGGAACTCTCTCTCCTGGCTTTACCTGGATAATCTCGCCAATCTCAACTTCTTCCGGTGAAACGACAATTTCTTTTCCGTCGCGGATAACCGTGGCTGTGTCCGGCCGAATGTCCATGAGTGCGGAAATTGAATCTCTGGAGCGGTCAACGGCATAATCCTGTACGAATTCGCCGAGATTATAAAAAAGCATTACGGCAACCGCTTCGGCATATTCACCGACGAAAATTGCACCGACCGAGGCCACAGTCATCAAAAACTGTTCGCCAAAGATGTTTCCTTTGTGAATATTGCGAATTGCACCTTTAACGACGTCACGACCACAGATTAAATATGCAGCAAGATACAAAATACCGTAAATCAGGCGGGGAGTGTCACCTGAATAAGAAAAGCTTTTGCTCAGAGACGACATGAGCGGGGATGTTGCTGAGAAAATCGGAAGATGCTCAATCAAAAGGGCTGCTATAAAGATTACGCCGGCAAGAAGGATTTTTTTGATGGGAGAAGATTCCTCGTCGTGTCCGCAATCGCAGTATCCTTCATGACAGTGCTCTTCGTGCTCGTGTTCGTGATGTTCGTGCTCACAACAGCCGCAGTCGCAGTGAATATGTTCTCCAAGATGATTGTGTTCGTGTGTATGTTCCATGTTGTTCTCCTTTTATCAGTAATTCGTCGCATGGATGCGGCGTTAAAGAAATGCGTTAGGGATAGTAGCCGCGCGTTAGCGTTGCTTAGTGAGCGTTGCGAACGACGCAATGTAGCGACAGCGGAACGGCGGAAAGCCCGACCGTGCAATGCACGGAAACGCCCAACTTCTAATTACTCACTCTTCGATGTGTTCCAGTCCCATGTTCAGGATTTTTGTTACGTGATCATCGCTCAGGGCGTAAATCAGAGATTTTCCTTCGCGACGGAAGCGGACCAGACCGTTTGCTTTTAATACCCGCAACTGGTGACTGATTGCACTTTGCGTCATCGAAAGGATTTCGGCCAAGTCGCCAACCGCAACCTCACGCCCAAGGAGAGCGAAAAGGATTTTGATGCGGGTAGAGTCACCGAAAATTTTAAAAAGTTCGGCCAAATCGAAAAGCAAATCTTCGTCCGGCATTGAATCTGCGATGGCTTTTAAATCCTGAGCGTAAGCTGGTTTTTCTATTTCTTCTGTCATAAACACCTTTGATATATGAACAAATGTTCAAATGTTGTTTTAATAATAATGGCATTGTCTGAATATGTCAATAAAATGCCTCAAATTTAATTTAATTTCCATGATTTATTTTATATAGTTTTAAGGAAGTCAACTTATACTTGTATTATATGGAAAAAAATAAATTCCTAAAATTCAGCAAATATTCCAAACTTAATCTTGTTTTTACTTTGCTTTGTTTTCTGTTGTTTGTTGCTTTGTATTTCCTTTCAGAAAGGGGGTCTATAATAACTGCTGGATCAAAAGAAATGCTTAATATCCTGGGGCATCAGTGTCGGATAGGTCTTCTGGCTTCTGTTTGTTCTTCTATATCAAGTATTGCTCTGATTTGTATGGTAGTCTTCTATCGTAAAATCGGGTTTTATACGGCCTTGTTGATTCTTATAGTTCGCTGTTCAAAACTTGCTTATGGTATGACTCAGTTTCATTCCACGAGCCTTCCGGCTTTTTTTACAAGTATCGTGGCTTTGCTTGCCGTCATAATTATATATAAAAAAAATAATAGAATTATCCTGGAACAGGATGCTCACAAAAAAGAACTGGTTGATTTTACCAATTCCATTATTGACGCATTTTCGGTTTGTATCGACGGAAAGGATTCTTACACCAACGGTCATTCGCTTCGGGTTGCAAGCTATACCAAGCTGCTCGCAAAAAAACTTGGGGAGGATGAGGCAACGGCACAGAAATTCTACAACATTGCCTTGCTTCATGATATCGGAAAAATCGGTATTCCAGATGAAATTCTGAATAAACCTGGAAAATTGACCGAAGACGAATATGAAACGATTAAAACCCATACTTACCGAGGTTTTGAAATTCTGAAGAGGGTAAGGAGTCAGAAAGATATTTCGGATGGTGCTTACTATCATCACGAACGATTTGACGGCAAGGGATATCCTGCAAAGCTTAATGGTGCCAAAATTCCGTGGGTTGCACGAATTATTTCCGTTGCCGATGCATTTGATGCCATGAGTTCAACCCGTCCTTACCGCAAAAGGCTCCCAATGGAGGAAATTGTTGAGGAAATAAAAAAATGTTCCGGAACGCAGTTTGATCCTGTTGTTGCAAGGGCTTTTCTCGAATTGTATGAAGAAGGAGCTTTTAACAATATTAAAACTGAATAACACGAATAAATATTTAAGAATAGATTTTTAAAAAAGTTGTGTTATAATTTATAGCATGAAAAAAAGTATAAAATTCATAATCAGCCGGATTACGTCAAAAATAGGATACATTTTGCTTTTGTTATTCTATTTGGTCATGGGACATTTTGCCAGAAAAACCTCAATGTCCGACGAGTTGTTTTCACTTTGCGGGTATAATTTTCCTGTTAATCTTTTAGCTGGTGTTTTTTCGTCTATGGTAGCTGTTACTTTGATTTCGCTTACTATTTTCTACCGAAGATTGGGATTTTATACAGCTCTAGTCATTCTGTGCTATCGCTATGTTTCCTTGACTATTGGACTTTTTAATCTTAGAGTTAGTTGTTTGCCAGGATTGACTGTTACTATTGGTACTACATTATCAGTCGTGGTTATTTATAAAAGAACTGAAAACCTTTTGAAATCTGAAGAAAAGCGTAGAAACGATATTTGGGATTTTACGAATTCAATTATTGATTCTTTTTCAATTTGTATCGATGGTAAAGATTCTTACACGAATGGACACTCTCTTCGGGTCGCAAAATATACCAAAATGTTAGCCTTAAAGCTTGGAGAAGATTCAGAAACCGCAGACAGATATTACAATATTGCCTTGCTCCATGACATTGGAAAGATTGGAATACCTGATGAAATTTTGAATAAGCCAGGAAAATTAACTGAGGCTGAATACGAAACCGTAAAAGAACATGCCTATCGGGGGTATGAAATCCTCAAAAAAGTAAAAAAACAAGCCTTCCTTGCAGAAGGTGCCAGATATCATCATGAGCGTTTTGATGGTGCCGGCTATCCTTCAAATCTTAAAGGTGACAAAATTCCTTGGGTTGCGCGAATAATTTCTGTTGCCGATGCTTTTGATGCCATGAGTTCCACACGTCCTTATCGAAAAAGGTTCCCGATGGAGAAGATTGTTAAGGAAATAAAGGACTGTTCCGGTTCGCAGTTTGATCCAGTTGTGGCAAAGGCTTTTCTTGAGCTTTATGAAGAAGGTGCTTTCGACGGATTAAAGACCGAATAAAAAAAACACTGTCAGCGATAAAAAATCGAAGGACAGTGTTGTGAAGTCTATAAAGTAAGCGAAAGAATATAACTACCAAACGATAGTTATTATCTAATAAAATTCGTCCAGACTTTCTTTTTAGACTCAGGCTGGGCGACTCCTGCTGCTTTTCCAGCTTCGATGCTCTTTAAAATCCAGGCCATGTTCCTACCGATCGTTCGCATAATCTGGATGCCTTCTTCGTCTTTCATGACGTCATCGCCGTTTGAGCCGTGAACCATGTTCCAGTATCGTGAAGTGATGACAGGCTGCTGAGCGTAAGTGATGTATTTGTTGAGGACGTCAAGGCAGGCAGTTGTTCCGGCACGTCGGGCAACAGTGACTGCTGCTGCCGGCTTAAAGCGGAGATATTTTTCGCCCTTCCAATAAAGTCTGTCCAAAAAAGCGACCATTTCACCGCTCGGAGAAGCATAATAAACAGGTGAGCCAAGCACGATTCCGTCAGCTTCCTGAACTTTTGCAATTGCCTCTTCCACGAGAGAATCAATTTCGCCTGTTAGGGCTTTTCCTCCAACCCAGAATATTTCTGTGTCAACTCCATTTTCTTTGAGTGAGTCTGCGACAAGGTTCAAAGCTGTGTATGTGCTGCCTTTTTCGTTGCGGCTTCCGTTAAAAAGAATTACTTTCATGGTTATCTCCTATAATTGGTTTTCTATGTTATAATGAGATTTATGGAAAATCAAGCATCATTTTTTTCTTTTTGGAAAGATTTAACCCTGCCTCAGAGAACATTTTTGGAGCAAAACTTACGAACGGAAGTTTTTTCAGCAGGAAAATTGATTCATCGTTCTGATGGAGAGTGTCGTGGTGTTATGGCGGTCGTTTCTGGCAGTCTGCGGGTTTATTGCGTTTCTGAGGAAGGCCGGGAAGTTACGCTTTATCGTGTTGAAAAAGGCGATGTTTGCATTCTTTCGGCTTCGTGTCTTATGGATTCGATTGTGTTTGATGTTCTTATAGAGGCTGTTGAAGAAACTACCGTTAGTTTGATTCCATCAGCAGCCCTTCACAAAGTTGAACTGGAAAATCCGCTTGTTGAGCTTTACATTTACAAAAATGCTACAGAGAAATTTTCTGAAGTCCTCTGGACGATTCAGCAGGTTCTTTTTATGAAGATTGACCAGAGACTTGCACTTGCACTGCATGACGAGAGATTGCGCCAGAAAAGCGATGTTCTTTCTGTCACGCACGAGGATTTGGCAAAGCAGATTGGCAGCGTGCGGGAGGTTGTCTCAAAAACGCTTAAATATATGGAAGAAGAAGGGCTTGTCCGTCTGGGCCGCGGAAAAATTGAGATTCTGGATACGGGAAAATTAGTTGTGTGACTTAATCACATACGATTTTTGATTTCCTGGTTATCCTTGTGATAAGAGGTGGCTATGAAATCAAAAAAATATGCACGGGTTGACGAGGCTCGGTGCGTTGCCTGCGGAGCTTGCACAAATGTTTGTCCGCGCGGGGCAATTTCGGTAATTCACGGATGTTTTGCGCGTGTTGATTCTGAAATTTGCGTAGGATGCGGTTTGTGCGGTAAAACCTGTCCTGTCGGTTGCATTTCTCCTGTTTTAAGGGAGGGTGCGGCATGAAAACTAAGAAATGGTACAACTATCTTTGGATTTGGTCGATTGTGTATTTCGCGCTTGGATTTTTTAATATTCTTTTTGCATGGCTCGGCATGATTGATTTTTTGCTTCCGCTGATTTTTGCGATTGTGGGCGGGAACAAATGGTTCTGCAATAATATGTGCGGTCGCGGGCAGCTTTTTAATTTGCTAGGCTCATCGCTCAAATTTTCCCGGAATAAAACGACTCCCAGAGCAATCACTTCAAAATATTTCCGCTACGGATTTTTGACATTCTTCCTTACGATGTTCGGTTCTATGGTCTGGCAGACCTGGCTTGTTGCTTCGGGTGCTCAGAATCTTCGACAGGTGGTTAAGCTTTTCTGGACGTTCCGTATTCCGTGGAAATGGGCTTATAATCCGGCATTTTTGGGCGAAAGTCTTGTGTGGGTGGCACAATTCAGTTATGGTTTTTATAGTCTTATGCTCACTTCGACTTTAATCGGTCTGATTGTGATGGTGCTTTACAAGCCACGGAGCTGGTGCACTTTCTGTCCTATGGGAACGATGACACAGGGCATTTGCAAATTGAAATATAAAGAGGTACTAAAATGACAATTAACGAGCGTGCTGAAAAGGCGGCGGATTTTAAGACTAGTGGAGCTTGCAATTGCTGTCAGGCTGTTACAAAAGTTTTTGCCGATACAGTGAATGTTGATGAAGCGACTTTGCAGAAAATGTCAGCGGGTTTTGCGGCCGGAATGGGGTGCATGGAAGCGACTTGCGGTGCTTTGGTTGGCGCGAATATGATTCTTGGACTTCGCACGAACGGCGAGGGAACTGTCCGTCAGAGCCGCGAGCTTCTTGCAAACTTCCGTGAGAAGTGCGGGGCTGTCACATGCAAGGATTTGAAGGGCGTTGGAACCGGAAAAGTCCTTTGCGAGTGTGACAATTGCGTGCAAAATGCCGTAAAAGCTCTCGGGGAAATCCTTGGGGAGTAGAAATCGTTCAGCCTGTGCAGAAAAGTGCAGGCTGACAATTTCTTACACAGATTCAATCTTTCAGTATTTTGTGCTACAATTCTTCTTAAAATTATAGGAATCTGTGCGATATAAAATGACTAAAGAAGAATTCATAAAAGCGTCAAAAAATTTTGCCAAGTATTATTGTGGAATCAAGCTCCCCATCGATGAAAAGTCTTTGATTGAAAGAGAAGGCTGCAATTATTTCTTTTTTCACGAATTTCCTTCTGAGTATGTAGATAATGATGATAACGATGTGGAATGTACTTATTGGTACTCGTTTTCAAATTACAAAGACCAGCGTCCCGAAGATGGAATTGAATTTGCTACAGGAATTGACGGGCGTTCTGGAGATCATTTTTTTATAAGCAGCAGAGACTGGCAGGAAGAAAAGTAACTTATGAACATTTTTCGACCTCCGTGTCGTAACGACTGCTTATGCAGTCGTGGAATAAACATGCTTTTAAGGAAAGCGACATCCGTGTCGCACTGTAAATTATGAACATATTATCAGTTTCAAATGTTTCAAAAATGGGGCGCGAAAAGCCTCTTTTTCAGGAAGTCACTTTTGGACTCAACGAAGGCGATAAAGCTGCGATTATTGGTCGCAACGGAACCGGAAAATCGACTCTTCTCAATGTAATTGCAGGTGTTTTATCTGCGGATGACGGTCAAATTACAATTAACAAACTATCGGGAGTTAGCTATCTTTCGCAAAATCCTGATTTTGGCGGTGAAAATACAATTCGTGAGCATATTTTTAAGTCAGAAAGTCCCAAACTCAAAATAATCAACGAATACGAGGACTTGTGTGAAAAAATGGCTGACGGTCTAACTAACGGTCAGCAGTCACGGTTTGACGCACTCACACTCGAAATGGATAAAGGTGATCTCTGGAACTACGAAAGTCAGATTCGCTCGATTCTGGGAACTCTCGGAATCAACGATTTGAGCCGTAAAATGAACACGCTTTCGGGCGGCATGGTCAAAAAAGTCGCGCTCGCACAGGTTCTGGTTGAGGACACAAAGCTTCTTCTTCTCGACGAGCCGACCAACCATCTCGACATCCAGACAATTTACTGGCTCCAGAATTATCTCCACGACACAAAGCGAACGGTTCTTATGGTCACGCACGACCGCTACTTCCTCGACGCAGTTTGCAACAATATCTACGAGCTTGCCCGCTATCACTTAAAACTTTACGAGGGCAACTATTCGACCTATCTCGAAAAAAAGGAAATTGAGGCTGAGATTGAGGAAAACACCGAACGACGGATTGAAAGTGTTCTTCGTTTTGAGCGCGACTGGCTCCGTCGTGGTCCGTGTGCGCGAGGAACAAAGGCAAAGGCACGAATCCAGCGTGACATGCAGCTGATTAACCGCGAAAAGTTTGCCAAGGACAAGGGCTTTCAGTTTGAGGTTGCGGGTCGTCGTCTTGGCGGGAAGATTCTGGAGCTGCATGGAATTAGCAAGAACTTCTTGAAAACTTCGGACAATGCGACTGTCATTAAGGATTTTTCTTACACATTCAGTAAAGGGGAAAAAATCGGAATCTTTGGCGGGAATGGCTCCGGAAAATCTACCCTGTTAAATATAATCACAGGCAATTTGCCGCCTGATTCGGGTGAGGTTATCAAAGGCGAGAACACATTTTTTGGCTATTATCAGCAGAATCCTGTTTTCAAAGATTTGAGCATGACCGTGCTCGACTATATCAAAGAGGCCGCTGATGTCGTTGAGATGAACGATGGACGGACTCTGAGCGCAAGTCTTTTCCTGAAGCAGTTTGGTTTTGAGGGTAAAATTCAGCACTCGATGCTCTCGACTTTGAGCGGCGGTGAGCGAAAGCGTGTATTCCTTGTTCGTCTTTTGATTTCTAATCCAAACTTCCTGATTCTTGACGAGCCGACAAATGACTTTGACATTTTTACGATGAATATTCTCGAAGAATTTTTGCTTGGCTATAAAGGCTGCCTACTGATAGTTAGTCATGACCGATATTTTATGGATAAAATCGCCGACACAATGTTCATCATGGAAGATGACGGTGGAATTTCAGGCTTTGTCGGAAAATGTAGTGAATATCTGGACTATCTGGAAGAAACGGAAAGCGAAAAGCGCAAAATGGAAAGTTCAGGTAAGATTTCTGGTGAAACAAATAGGCTTACTAACGATAGTTCTGATAACTTAAAGGGAAAAGCCGTTTCAGGCACAGCCTTCAACGAGACTCGCTCAAATCCTGTCTCACAGGATTTGCCCCCTTCGGGGTCGCTCCCTACCCCCGCAACGCCCCCGAAAGCTCGCAAGAAGACTTTCAAAGAGCAGAAAGAATTTGAGAATCTTGAAGCGGAAATCATGGAGCTGGAGGAAAGAAAATCCGTCCTCGAAAATGAAATGGCTTCTTCGGATTTTACGGTTGCACAGAAAGCAGGTGAAGAATATAAGTCCGTCGATGAAAAACTTACCGCTGATTATGCTCGCTGGGAAGAGCTTGCGGAACTGGGATGATACTAAAATTCCACGAAAATGATACAATTCGCCAAAATTCGCAAATTTTTATGACTATCGTATGATTTGCTGAAATTTTTCTTTAATTATTAGCATTTGTGTGGTATAATTTCAGTAATATGGACTCGATTCGGACAAAAGCGGGAAAACCAATGAATTTGGGTACTACCGTTACGCCAAAGGGTGTGTATTTCACTGTATTCAGTAGGAATGCAAAAAAGATTTTTCTCGAACTCTATAATTCTGCAGAAGATGCAGTTCCGTATCACACTGTAGAGTTAACTCCAGAAGAAAACCGTACTGGTGATTTGTGGCATGTTTTTGTCGAAGGGCTCAAAGCCGGTGATTTGTATCTTTATCGGGTTGACGGTCCTTTTGCGCCAAGTCGCGGGCATCGGTTTGATAAGAATCAATCTCTTTTTGACCCGCGGGCAAAGGCTTTCACAACAGGTTCAGTTTTCAAATATATGCAGCCTGGCAAAGATAAATACATGGAGCGTTTTCCCAAATGCGTAATCGTTGATGATGATGAGTATGATTGGGAGGACGACAAGCCTCTTGCTATTCCTCTCGAAAAATCCATCATTTACGAAGCACATTTAAAGGGATTTACGGCTTCTCCTTCTTCAAAAGTCGAGCATCCTGGCACTTATCGCGGTCTTATCGAAAAAATTCCTTATCTTCAGTCACTTGGAATTTCAGCCATTGAGCTTCTTCCTGTTTTTGAATTTGATCAATACGAAAATACCAACGTCAATCCTCGAACTGGTGCGCGCATGAAGAATTACTGGGGGTACAGCACAATCGGCTTTTTTGCCCCAAAATGTTCTTATTCAAGCGACAAAACTCCGGGCGGCTGTGTCCGTGAGTTCAAGGATATGGTCAAGGCTCTTCACAATGCTGGAATTGAGGTTATTCTTGACGTAGTTTTCAATCACACTGCAGAGGGCAATGAAAACGGAATCTCGCTCAATTTCCGTGGGTTTGACAATAAAATTTTCTATCATCTTGTAAACGATCACAAAGAATATTACATGAACTATTCTGGATGCGGTAATGCGGTCAATGCAAATCATCCGGTTGTTCAGGATTTTATCATTGACTGTCTGCATTACTGGGTTCTGGAAATGCATGTTGATGGCTTCCGTTTTGATCTGGCAAGCGAATTGTGTCGTGATGAAAATGGTTATGTTTGTGATAATGCTCCAATCGCCAAGCGTATTGCCGAAGATTCAATTCTCCGCAACACGAAAATCATCGCTGAGCCGTGGGATTGTGGCGGTGCTTATCAGATTGGCAACTTCCCTGGTGGACGTTGGTGTGAATGGAACGACCACTACCGCGACGGAATTCGCCGCTTTATCCGTGGAGATGAGTATATTGCAAACGAAGCTGCTACACGAATTGCTGGATCAAACGACATTTATGCTTTGAGTGGTCGTGCTCCGATTCATTCAATCAACTTCATTACGGCCCACGACGGCTTTACGCTCAACGATTTGGTCACTTACAACTATAAGCACAATGAGGATAACGGCGAGTGCAACCGTGACGGCAACGACAATAATCTCAGTTATAATTACGGTTACGAAGGTCCTACAGTCAATCCAAAGATTGAGAATCTTCGTTCCACTCAGCTGCGCAATTTCTTCACAACGCTCATGATTTCTCAGGGCGTTCCAATGTTCGTTGCTGGTGATGAAGTTCGTCGCACTCAGGGCGGCAACAATAACGCATATTGTCAGGATAATGAAATTTCCTGGTTTAATTGGGAAGATTTGAACACCAATTCGCAGATGCTTGAATTCGTGCAAAAACTGATTGCTTTGCGAAATCAGCATCCTGTGTTCCATCGCCGCACTTTCTTTGGAGGTCTTGCTACAAGTCAGTTCAATGAGCCGCCGGATATAAGCTGGTTCAATTTTGACGGCACAATCCCTGACTGGAACAAGATGAACCGCTATCTGGGATTCCGGCTTGGCGGAAAGGCTGCAGGGCTTCCAAAAGACGACAATGATTTCTTTGTCGCCATGAACATGGATATTCACGATTTGACGATTACCATTCCAAAACCTTCAAGCGGTCGCAAATGGTATCGTACGATTGATACATCAATTCACAACCGAACGGCAATTTTGCTTGGTGGTGAAGAAGAAACATTGAATTCTCAAGAGCACTATGTCCTTATGGCAAATAGTATCTTGGTTTTAATAAGCAAATAAAGTTTTAAAGGAGTTTTTATGAAATTTGATGCAGAGAAATTCAGAGAGAATCTTTCCGCTCGTCTTCGCCGACAGTACGGAAAAGACATTTCTCAGGCAAACAGTCACGACTTGTTTGATGCTGTTTCTGCTTCTGTTCAAGAGCTGATAATGCCGGCTTGGATGGCAACCCGTCACGAGTACGAAAAAAAGCCTACAAAGCAGCTCTATTATCTTTCCGCAGAATTTTTGATGGGACGTGCTTTGAGCAACAACCTTATCAACCTCGGAATCAAAGAGGAAGTTCAGAAAGTTCTCAAAGATATGAACATCAACTTCAATCTTATCGAGGATGAAGAGCCTGATGCTGGTTTGGGTAATGGTGGTCTTGGTCGCTTGGCTGCTTGTTTCCTGGATTCATTGGCAACTTTGGATTATCCGGGCCACGGCTACGGAATCCGCTATCAGTACGGTATGTTCGAGCAGAGAATCGAAAATGGCTATCAGGTAGAATATCCTGACAACTGGCTCAAACACCGTGACCCGTGGGAAATCAAACGCTCTGATTTGGCAGTTACTGTTAAATTCGGTGGCGAAATCAAATATGGCAAAACTCCAGACGGACAGGATCGATTCTATGTCGAGAATGCAGAGGAGGTTACTGCAACTCCTTATGATATGCCTATAGTTGGTTTTGATACAAATACAGTCAATACGCTCCGATTGTGGCAGGCTTCTAGCCCGAACGGTTTTGACTTGCAGCTTTTCAATGATATGCGCTACAACGAGGCTGTTGTTCGCCAGAACAGCGCAGAGAACGTAAGCCGCGTTCTTTATCCGAATGATAGCGGTCCGACAGGTAAATCTTTGCGACTTAAGCAGCAGTATTTCTTCTCTTCTGCTTCTTTGCAGGATCTTGTTCATCACTTTGTTGCAGATTACGGCACGGATTTTACAAAATTCCCGGATCTTCACGTTATTCAGCTTAATGATACTCACCCGGTTGTTGCTATTCCTGAACTCATGCGAATCTTCTTGGACGAATATGGCCTTGGCTGGAACTCAGCTTGGGAAATCGTTCAGAAAACATTCGCTTACACAAACCACACAATCCTCGCTGAGGCTCTTGAAAAGTGGGATATTGCAATCTTCCAGAGCTTGCTTCCTCGAATCTATCAGATTGTTGAAGAAATCAACCGTCGTCTCATGATTGAGCTTCGTGCAAAATATCCGAACGACTACAAAAAGCAGAATCACATGTCTATCATCCATGACGGAAAAGTCTACATGGCATGGCTTGCAATTCATGCTTGTTTCAGCGTAAACGGTGTTGCAGAGCTTCACACTGAATTGCTCAAAAATCAGGAGCTCAAAGACTGGTACGATCTTTATCCAAAGAAATTCAACAACAAGACAAACGGTATCACTCAGCGCCGCTGGCTTTTGAACGCTAACCCAGAGCTTGCAGACTTCATCACAAAACGAATCGGTCACGGCTGGGAAAAGGATTTGACAAAGCTCAAAGGTCTCGAAAAATATGTTGATGATGACGCTTCTCTTGAAGAGCTGATCGCAATCAAACGCCGCAATAAGGAAGCTTTGGTTGACTACCTCAAGCATAAACAGAATGAATTCCTTGATCCGGATTCAATCTTCGATGTTCAGGTAAAACGTCTCCACGAGTACAAACGACAGCTTCTCAATGTTCTCCATATCATGTATCTTTACAACCGAATCATTGAGGATCCAAGCTACAATGCACCAAACCGCACATTCATCTTTGGTGCAAAATCAGCTTCTGGTTATCGACGCGCAAAATCAATCATCAAATTGATTAACACTGTTGCGGAGCGCGTAAACAATGACCGCCGAATTGGTGGAAAACTCCGAGTTGTTTTCATCGAGAACTACCGTGTTTCTGTAGCAGAAAAGATTTTCCCGGCAGCAGACGTTTCTGAGCAGATTTCAACAGCTGGTAAAGAGGCTTCTGGTACATCAAACATGAAGTTCATGGTCAACGGTGCCCTCACAATGGGTACTCTCGACGGTGCAAACATTGAGATTTTCGAGGAAGCTGGAAAAGAGAACGGATTCGTATTCGGTCTTACAACTCCAGAAATCCTCAAAATGGAAGAAGAGCACTCTTACAACCCACAGCAGTATCTTGAGCGCAACCCGCGTCTCGAAAAGGTTGTTGAGCAGCTTGTCGACGGCACATACGACCCGACACGTCAGGTTTTCAAAGAGATTCATGATTCTTTGGTCTACGGTGTTGAAGGTCAGCGTCCGGACGTTTACTACGTTCTTGCTGATTTCGACAAATACTGCAAGGCACAGGAAGAGCTTGCTAAGGCTTACACCGACAAAAAAGGTTGGGCAAAGAAAGCACTCATCAACATTGCCAATGCCGGTAAATTCTCTAGTGACCGTACAATCGAGGATTATGTCCGCGATATTTGGCACTTGAAGAAAGTTGAAGTTGACATGACTGAAGGAAAATAAGTCATTAGCTTAAAATAAGAGGGCCCGCAGTTCAGTTTTTCTGAATTGCGGGCTTTTTTGTGTTTACTGGGAAATTACTGGCGATTCAGGGTAATTGATACACCGTCTTCTGAATATGTGATTTTTCCGTCAACGATTTCAACAGAATATGACGAAGGATTTATTTTTTCAAGTTTATTTGTTTTTTCATTATATTCATATTTCTTTGTAAGAACAATTTTTCCGTTTAATTTTGGATTTCCTGTATAAGTTCCGGCTTCTGCAGGCTCGTCAGAAGAGGCTACGCCTAAATCACCCTTTGCAACTACATTAAATTTTAAATTGTAAGAGTTGTCGCTGTAGAAAGTTAACGTTGCACTTGCAATAACTGTAGCGCCGTCTTCAGACAAGTCTGTTACGCCATAAAAAGTCGCAACAGTCGTTACGCTGCTTTTTTTGTCGTCATCATCGTCAGCAGCCTTACATGAAGCCAGGGTGAAAGCTGCAAGCATTGCCAGCAGAACCAGAAAGAATTTTTTTGTGTTTTTCATTTGTGTACTCCTAATTTGAAAATAGTATATTATTACAATACTTTCGTATTTATGAAAAGTCAAGTAAATAAATACAATAGTAAATCAGTATTTGACTGACAGGATTTACTTGTGCTTAATGAAAGAATAAAAGAATTGCGTGTTGCCCGTGGACTTAGTCAGGTGGAACTTGCAGAAAAAATCGGAATTTCAAAGCAGAGCGTCTCAAACTGGGAAAACGACAATATACAGCCGTCAATTGAAATGCTCATAAAAATTGCACGAACTTTTTCAGTCAGCACGGATTATCTTTTAGGTGAAGACGAAAGGACTTTCCTAGAGGTAAGCCATTTATCTCAGAAACAAATAAGTCACATTCAGCAGATTATAGACGATATTTCAGGGAAATCGGATTCCGTATAATTTTCGCGGTAAAATTCGCTTTTCTAAAATTCCTATGTTAAAATAGTCTTATGAAAATTCAGCTGAAGAATGAATCTTTTGACATGGTGGATTTTTTCTTTATTGCTCTAATGGTTGGTGTTTTTGGGGCAATAGGCGGCTTTGTCTATGAGACGTTTTTTTATCGCCTTGCATGGGGCTTTTTCGTAAAGCGGGGAACAACTTTTGGCCCCTGGATTCCAATTTATGGTGCGGGGGCAATATGCATGACGCTATCAATATGGAAATGGCAGAAGAATCCTCTGGCTGTTTTTTTTATCAGTTTTTTTGTGTGCGGCTTGCTTGAATTTCTTGTAGGTTTCGTGCTCTTTCATTGTTTTGACGGAATTCGTCTTTGGGATTACAACTCTGAGCCATGGAATTTTGGAAATATAGGCGGATATGTTTGTCTGCGGTCGCTGGCTATTTTTGGCCTTTTCGGATTTCTTCTTTTTTATGTTGTGATTCCGGTTATTCTGAAAATAAAAGGACGCTTGAAAAAAAGCTCATTTCGGTTTCTTTCGTCTGGAATAGCCTTTATTTTTATCTGTGATATTGCGGTTCACATGCTTTTAAAAGGCCTGGCTGTGTAAGCCGGTTAGCGCTGGGAGCCCCGAAGTTCGAGCCGCAAAGCGGCGAAGAATGAGCGTGAGCGAAGGGCGGACATAGCGACCCGCTGAAAGCGGGGAACCGCATTTTAGTTTTCACGGACGGCTTTCATTGCTTTTTTGTTTTTGTACATTTCGGCATCAGCACGCTTAAAAATGTTGTCGTAAGAGGCATCTGTTTCGGGGTTGAAAATCGCATAACCAATTGCAGCAGACGTCTTTTCCCAATATTCCAAATTTGGGTTATCTTGGAGTTCTTTGAGCTGCCGATTGAATTCTGTGGTAAGTTCATTGATATGAATCAAATCATGGCCTTTTAAAATCGCAACAAATTCGTCACCGCCAATCCTGAAAACTGGCGAATGTTCAAAAATATTACAAACGATTTTGCACAGGGAGATAATTGCCATATTTCCTTTGTCATGTCCGTAAGTGTCGTTTATTCGTTTGAGGAAATTCAAGTCTATCATGGCGACACCAATGTCCTGTAATCCAGCCGACATTTCCCATTCGATTCGCTTAACTTCCTTATCGTAACCGGTTTTGTTGCGAATGCCTGTGAGCGCATCTTTTGTGGCAAGCTCGCTCATTTCCTGAACTCTTTTCTGCGAAACTTGCAAATCCTGTCGTGTTTTTACAAGGTGTTTCATATAAGTTTCAAGCTTGTAAATCATTTCGGCAAATTTAGCAATAATCGTGGAAATTTCATCCTTGTTAGTGACATCTTTAAGAAGAGTTTCTGCAATTTCAGTTTTTTTGGTTTTTGAATATTCATCGATTGCATTTTGCAGGATGATTAGTTTTCGGATAAATTTTGAGCGAATGATAAAAAGCAGGAAGACCATGAAAAGTATGAGAACTCCGCTAATCATGAGCATCTGACGGATTGTTGCATGAAGGATTCCTTTGTTTACGGCTGAGATGAAAACTTCAACGCCAATCAAGCCGAGCTTTTGCGTGCCAATATAAAGTGGCATGTAATAAGCATAAGTTTTGCCAAATTCATTGTCAAAAGTGTCGTATCCTGTTGGCTGAATTCCAGAAGTCCACGCTTCCCATTCAGTTTTATGATCGTCCAGGGAATGAGGGACTGTAATTCCAAGTTCAATATATTTTTTGCCATTTACAATTTTTTCGTCGCGCAGAGCATCAAGTGCGTACATTATTTGCCCTGTATTGCTGTCTGGAATTAGATATTCTACATATGCCAGATTAAATCTTTTGCAAGCTTGTTCAAATTTATCAAGGTAATACTCATGTTTGTAGATTGTGTAGGCAGCTTTTATTTCTTTGGGAAGGTCGTTGAAGGAGACGTCAATACCAAGGATTTTACCTGGAAAAGCTTTGGAAAATAGATTTTCATATTTGTGTCGGGCTTGTTGAATTTCATTTGCGCCAAAATTATACGGAACATTAAGGTCTTTATAATTTTTTACAAAATATTCCTGCCACCATGCAAAATCATCTCCGTCCGAAGTGAGAACTTCTTCAAGGTAGGATGCGACATAACGAATGCTTTCTTCTCTCTGTTCTTTGTAAAGATTAATTTGATTGGCATAAGAAAGCAGCGAGCTGATTGTAAGCGTGAGAAGTGTGAATGCCGCAAACATCAGGGTGAATTTAAAAGTGAGACTTCGATTTTTCATGACAATTTCTAAGCCCCTTTGTTAAGATGAATTTCAGAATTCTATTCTAACAGAGGGACTTAGAAATTGCAAACTTTTTAGTCAGCTAAGTTTTTATATTTGTCGAAAGTAGCGAGCACTTTTTCGTCCTTTGTTTTGTCGAGAAGGGAAATTCCGACTGTGAACAAGAGACAAATTGCGAAGCCCGGCAAGATTTCGTAGAGACCGAAAATCGGGTGAACAGAAGAAGGAACATTGTGCCACAAAACGACAGCGATGAAGCCCGTGATAAGGCCTGCGATTGCGCCTTTTGCAGTTGTCTTTCGCCAGTAAAGTGCGAGAAGAACGAGAGGTCCGAAAGTTGCACCGAATCCGGCCCATGCGTAAGAAACCAGGCCGAAGATTGAAGAATTTGGATTGAGGGAAAGAAGAAGACCAATCAACGCGATAAGGAAGACCATGAAACGGCTTGCATTCAAGACAGTTTTTTCGTCTGCGTTTTTATTGATAATTCCCTTGTAAATATCCTGAGCTACGGCACTTGAAGCGGCAAGAAGCTGTGAGTCTGCGGTAGACATTGAAGCTGCAAGAATTGCACACAAGAAGATTCCGCCGATGAAAGCCGGGAACATTTTGAGCATTGTTGCGCTGAATACAGTTTCTGCATCGCCGAACTGATTTACGCCGTCAACGATGACTTCCTCTGCTCCAGTTCCGAGAAGAACGCCATGTTTTAAAAGATAAGCGGTTCCCATTGTTCCGATTAAGAATGTGCCGATGTAAGAAATTACCATCCAGACAGTACCGATTCTGCGGGCTTTTTTGATTTCGTCGTTTGAGCGGATTCCCATGAAGCGGACGATAATGTGCGGCATACCGAAATAACCCAAGCCCCATGCGAGAGCTGAGATAATTGACATTCCTTTGAATGACTGATTTCCAGCAAATGCTTTTCGGATATTTTCACCGAAATCATTTGCAAGAGCGCGTGCATCGAAAGACTGAACCTGAGCAATTGCCTCTGCAGGGCCGCCCAAAGCGAATACAGCGATTGTTGCGGAAACAACGAATGCGATGAAAATCAAAGTTCCCTGAACGAAGTCTGTGGTGCAGACTGCTGTGTAACCGCCTGTGATTGTGTAGCACAAAATTACGACAAGGCCGATTGCCAGGCCTGCGTGATAAGGAAGCCCAAAGACTGAATTGAAAAGTTTTGCACAGGCAACGAAACCAGAAGCAGTGTAAATCGTGAAGAAGAAAACAATCAAAATGACTGAAACGATTGAAAGAATATGAGATTTGTCATTGAATCGGTTTGAGAAGAATTCCGGGATTGTTATAGAATCACCGAAAGAAATTGAGCATTTGCGGAGAGGTTTTGCGACGAAGAGCCAGTTGAGGTAAGTTCCCACGATGAGACCGAGCGCAGTCCAGAAAGTCTCGCGAACGCCGCCCAAATAGCACAAGCCAGGCAAGCCCATCAAAAGCCATGCGCTGGAATCCGAAGCCTCAGCCGAAAGAGCTGTAACCCACGGTCCAACTTGCCGTCCGCCCAAGAAAAAGTCAGACGAACTGTTGTTTTTGTTCGCGTTACGAAGGCCGATGTAAATCATGAAGCCCAGGTAAAGCACGAAGGCACAGATTTTTGCAATCAATACAGAATCCATTTTTAACTCCTAGATTGACATGGTAAACGGATTATAAAAAATTTGCCGTAAAAAAATGGCTTCCAGTCGTGAAAACGGCTTATCGAAACCGCATGCTCGCATGCTACACGCGTTTTGTGCTCGTAATTATATACGTTTGCCGCTTTCGCGGCAGCACAAAACGAGTGTTTTCGTAAGCCGTTTCATTCCTTCGCGCCATTTTTTACAAGAATATGTATAATACGCTTTCCTTGTAATAATTAGTGGGAAAGATTTTAAAGGAAAAACAAACATTTTTAAATAGGTGTCAAATGGAAGATATCTGACAAAATACGACAAATTCTTATCTTTTTTATGTCTTTTTTTTGCAAATAGCAGGGATATAATAGGAAGAAAGGAAGCAAATTTGTTGTTTCCATGCAACGCCGCTAACGCGGAGTTTTTATAGGAGTTTTATAGATGAAAAAGATTTTATGTGCCGGTCTTGTATTGATGGCTGGAATTTCATTTGCATTTTCACAGGATGCCGCAACCGCAAAGCTTGAAAAAGTTGAGGCTGTTATTGCGACTGACATTCAGATTCCAGATGGAAAAAAACTTTCGCGAGTTTTTATTGTTGGTGATTCAACTGCCTCACCATTCAACGATCCGTATTATATCCCGCGATTTGGCTTCGGAACAAAAGTTCAGGACTATCTAAATCCTAAAAAAGCCGCTGTCGTCAATCTGGCTGTAAGTGGACGTTCTTCAAAAAATTTTATAACTGATTCCGGTTCAGGTAAAAATTATACCTTATTAAAGGAAAATATTCGTAAAGGTGACTATCTTCTGATTGCTTTTGGTCATAATGATGAAAAACTTGAGGATGAACGATACACAAATCCGAACGGAAACAAAGACGAAGCCGGATCATTCCAGAATTCACTTTATGAAAATTACGTAAAACTTGCCCAGGATGCCGGAGCTGTTCCAGTTCTTGTGACTCCGATTGTCCGCCTCAATAAAGATGGAAAATATGAAGGAAATTCTGTTCACGTCACGAGCGGAGATGAAAAATTCCCTGGCGGTGACTATCCAAAGGCAATCCGTTATTTGGGTGCAGAAATTAAAGTCACGGTTGTTGATCAGACTGAGAATACAAAGGCACTTTATGAGAAAATTGGCGAGGAAGCAAAAAAATTCCATGCTCAGACTGGTTCAAAAGAAGGTTCTCTCGACACAACTCACCTGAATGCTTATGGAGCTTCAGTTATTGCAAAAATGCTTGTCGAGGACTTGGCTAAAAAAGACAAGGCTTTCAAAAAATTGACCAGAAAAGCCGCTGAACCAAAATATGACCTTGAAACACTCAAAAATCCTGATTTCGTTGAACCTGGTTACGGCGCGCCTGCAATGAAGAGCACAAATTTCGACACAAAAGAACCGTGGTGGGGTAGTGCATTTGGAAACATCGGTGGAGCTTCAAAAGCCGCAAATCCTGACTTGAACGAAATTGAAGAAACTTCGAGCGGCGTAATCATGCATTCGGGAATGAAGGACGGAAGCAAGGATTCTGGAAAAATCGCAAGTGCAGAGGACGGACTTTTGTTCTACTTCCAGAAATTGCCGGTCGAAAAAGATTTCACTCTCAAAGCGACTGCAAAAATCCTTTACATCAAATCAAACAATCAGGTTTCATTCGGACTTATGGCCCGCGACAACGTGATTATTGATGACAGCATTGGTGGCATGAACAGCAATTATGCGGCTGCCGGAGCAGTAAAAATCAAAAATGAGAACTGGACTGCAGGTTTTGCCCGAATCGATACGGTTTTGAACGAAAATCCACACGCTGTTGAAGCTGTTCCTGCAAAGGACACAACTGTTGCGCTTTCAATCACAAAAAAAGGTGATGAATTCACGGTTCAGTACGGAAAAGAGGCACCTGTTACATACACAGTCAAGCTCAATGAGTACGACAAAGAAAATCAGTATGTTGGCTTGTACACTTCCCGCTGTGCATATGTTGAATTCACTGACATTTCTTTGGATGTTAAATAATTGAAATAGCCCTCAAATTGTGATATAATTCTTCCGTTTGTGTGAAAATTCCGCAGACTAATCCAATTTGGGGGCTTTTATGAAGGTCGTTGTTATCGGCGCTCAGTGGGGCGACGAAGGAAAAGGAAAGATTGTTGATTATTTGGCAGAAGATGCTAAATATGTCGTTCGTTATGCAGGCGGTCCAAACGCTGGCCACACAATTGTCGTAGATGGCAAGCAGTTCGCTCTTCATCAGGTTCCGTCTGGAATTTTGTATCCGAACAAATCTGTTTTCCTCGGTGCCGGCATGGTAATCGACCCTGAGGCACTTTTCAACGAGCTTCAGATGCTCAAAGACAACGGAATTGACTGGGAAGGCCGCGTTTTCATTTCTGACCGCGCACACATCATTCTTCCTGGCTACCGACAGATGGACAAAGACCGTGACGCTGCCCGTAAACGTCCGATCGGCACAACTGGCCGCGGAATCGGTATCGCATATTCAGAAAAAGCTCACCGCGACGGTCTCCGCCTTGCTGATTTGGACTGGCCGGAGAAAATGGCTGAGTTCGACGGTGAAAACCTTGCTTACCTCAACAAATACAAAGACAAGCTCATCGAAATGCGCGTTGATTTGACTTCAAAGATGTACGAATACCGCAATGACAACATCCTTTTTGAAGGCGCACAGGGCGCAATGCTCGACATCGATTCTGGAACTTATCCGTATGTTTCTTCAGGAGCTTCCTGCTCAGCAGGTGCTGCTACAGGCTGTGGAATCGGTCCAAAAAATATCGACAAAATCCTCGGTGTTTTCAAAGCATATCAGACACGAGTCGGAAACGGCCCGATGCCAACAGAGTTCAACAACGAAAGTGAAGGCGAACTTTGTGAGTATGTCCGAAAGACTGGCCGTGAATATGGCGTAACAACTGGTCGTGCACGCCGATGCGGTTATCTTGACCTCGTAGCACTCCGCTATGCTTGTATCACAAACTCAATCGATTCACTCGTTCTCACACACCTCGACATTTACGACACATTCGACGAAATCGAAGCCTGCGTTGCATACGAAATCGACGGAAAGACAGTCGTTGACTTCCCGGCAAGCGTTCCTGCAATGGAAAAGGCAAAACCTGTTCTCAAAAAGTTCAAGGGCTGGAAGAAGAGCCTCAAAGAGTGCCGCTCATACGAAGAGCTTCCAAAAGCAGCACGCGACTATGTTGAGTTCATCGAAGACTACACAAAGACTGAAGTAGGAATTATTTCAGTAGGCTACGAGCGCGACGAAACATTCATCCGCAACAACCCTTGGAGCAAATAAAATGAAAAAGATTTTGTGTCTGATTGTTGCCCTTGCTGGAATTTCTGCTTTTGCTGAGCCTTGGACTGAAGCATCTGATGCCTTTGCAAAATTCTTTACGACGAACGGAAATGCCGTTTTTATCAGAGAAAACAAAGACAATCTGATTATACTTCCAAAAAGCAATATCCGAAGAATACGAATTGACGAAGATGATGTTAAAATCGTAGTCACTGAGGATGAAAAAGAAGAAGATTACAGTTTTAAGAAAGGCAAATTCGCAATTTCACTTGGTGAAAATATGAATTTGTACATCAACAAAAACTAAGCTTTTTCAAGCACCTCAATTTGGGGTGCTTTTTTTTGTCTTTCCTGTATTATAATTTTAAATACAGGAGGAAATTATGAACAGTCTGGATTTAGATAAAAATAATGACGGTTCATATGTGCTTATGCTTTACAAGGAGAATGCGAATTCTTACTATACAGTAAAACTTGAGAAGAAAAAATAAACCTCTAAGGTAATAAAATCCACTCCAAAATAGGGGTGGATTTTTTATTCTACATAATATTTGCTAACTTCCGCAAATCTAGGGAGTACGATTTCTACATATCCATGCTGTGGTGCTTGGATAATTCCCTTTTCCAAAAGCCGTTGTCGGTATTTCGAAAATGTCGAACTTGTCATATTCAGTTTCTTACAGACTTCACTAACTTGTGTTTTTGAATCTGTAATCGCAAGAATCACATTTTTGTCTTGTTCTGAAAGTTCTTGCCAAATTTTTCTGTAGACAAAATCATCGAGCAAATCATCGAATTTAAGAAGTATTTTTTCTAAAGAAAGTGAATCTTTATAATCGAAATACAAAAGTCCAAGTGCTTGAAAAGCAAAAGCATAGCCCTTCGTGGTTTTTGCGAGTTTTTTTGACATATCAAGGTCGGTTTCAAAAACTTTCTGATAAGTTTTTGTGATTTGTGCGAGACTCAAAGGTTCAAGCTTGATTTTTGGTGTTCGAAGTAGAAAAGTAAGTGCAGGATCATTTTGAATTAAATAAATATTTTCGTAAAGACCTGTCATAAGAAGAAAAACAGAAAAATCTTTTCGCAAAAGAATCTGGAATTCGCTTGCAAAATGTCGCATATTCTCACCGTTCATCACTTCATCAATAGTGATTAAGACTTTTTTGTTCTTTTTTTTCAAACTTTCCAAGATTTCACAGATGATACTAACGCTGTCACGGCTCTGATTTTCACCATTTAAACCTATTCCGAAACCAGCAATAGATAAATTGAAGCCCTTCTTTAATATGTCCGAAAAATTTTTGCATGAATCAACAAGGCGCATTGCGAAATCTGTAAGTAGGTCCTGGGTAGAGTTTAAGTCAACGATAATCCAATCGTTTTCTTTCTCTAGTTCTTTTTCTATTATTGTCATCAGAACGGTTTTTCCTGTTCCCCGCAATCCTTCTATGAGATACGCATTACTGATTGGATTTTCAGATTGGAATGTATCGATTATATCATTGACAAGTTCATAACGAGAAATAATTTCATTTGGTGATTTTCCGAATGACAGCGTGAAAGGATTGTTCTTTGCCATGTAATTAGCCTCCTAAAAAAAGTTTCATAATTCTGGTAAGTATTCATAAATGTTCATAATTTATTTTATTCTTTCATAATTCTTCATAATTTGCAAGTTTTTTTATCGTCTATCCTTGCCAAATTGCCGATATTATTAATATGAATTTAAGTAAGTTTGTATTTTGTGCTTTTGCCATGTCTGCAATTTTAAATATTTCCTGTTCAAAAAAAGATGTGATTATTGAAGAAGAGCCGGAGTCGGAGCCTGTCGAGACGTTTATAAATGGAAAGATCTTGAGTAAAAAAGCTGGTCTTTGTCTGTTCGGGCGTGATGAACAAATGCATTCGGTTATAAAACTTTCCTGCGGTGATGACATTTCCGTGCTTGAAATTGATGGCGTGGTTGATACGAAATTTGTGCCTGATGAAATAGAAAGTTCGACAGAGAATCAAAAACTAACTAACGGAAGTTCGGAAGATTCTCAAAATAACGGATATGTCGAACAAATTCCAATCAAAGGTACGGAATACGTTCATGTTGTTCATGATAACTTGGATTTTTGGCTTGAAAATACGGTTTTTGCATTGAATTGTGAGAATGCTGTAGCGATTGAAAAAACTTTCTTGTATTCGGATTCAGCTTTGTCCCAGAAAATTGAGAGTCCACAAAATCCTCTGAAATTTGCCGCTAGAATTGCAAAATCTCTGGAAGAAACAGAGGATGGACTTGCGACGGAAAATCCTGAGGCCGCAAAAGTATTCTATTATGATACCAAAGAAAAATCTGTTCGGGAGGCTTACGTTCTGGCATCTTCAATAAGCGCAAGAATTGATGACATCGTTGTGAGCCAGATTGCCGAGGAGTTAAAAGTGACCAAACGGGCTGTTCCACGTAATGAACTTTTTGCCCGTGCCGCGAAATATAAACCTTGTAAGAAAGTCCTTGCCGCTCTTAATGCGCAGAAAGAAGAAAAAAAGACTTACAGTTATCAGCAGGTTTTGAAGTCGGTGCAGAGAATGAATTTTGGCGTGAATGTAGATGAATTGATGACCGTGGACCAGTCGAAGGATCCGTTTAAGTAAAAACTTTTTTTGCATCTTGACAGATACGCAGTTCAATTGACAAATCTTTTGCGGCATCACGATTGATTTCGTGATGCCTGCTTAATTTTATAGAATTCCACCGCCCATGAACAATCGAATGACAGAGATAATAATCAATATGATACATAAGAGCGTACCAATAATAGCGAGCACTTTGTTTATAGGATTTTTCCTATAAGCTGATACTCCAGAAATAAGTCCGACAATCAGGAAAATGATTCCAATCCAATTGAGCCAGCCCAAAAAAGGAACAAGACCCAATAATACGAAAACAAATCCAAAAATTGCGAGAACTACACTTGCCATAAAATAACTCCTCTATTTATTTAAGAAATATATAAATTAAAAATTAAATTTTTCGAACTTTTTATTACGAAGTTCTTGTTGTCGTTTTTCAATCTTATCTGGATATGAAAGGTCATTTATTGTTACGATCATTCTTGGACTATAAAATTTTTTATCCATTAATGAATAATATGCCGAATCTCCAAAGAGAAAACTTGCATCATTTCTAACTCTTTTTGAAATATCTTCGACTATAAAGCGCATTTGGAGTATTGTGTTATTGGTTATATTTGCTTTTCCTGCTAGTTGATTATGAACAATATTACCGGATCCCTCATTTTTTGAACTTCCCCCGTTAGCGATAGTTTTCCTAGAAATTTTATATTTATCTGATAGATTTTGTGCTAAAGAATCGATAAATAAGAGAATGTCACTTTCTGAATCATTCAGGCAATCTAAATTACTTATATCTTCAAAAGTGTATTCTGTTTCACCGCAAAATAATTCCAATTCTCCTTTGTCATTTTCAAAGAAAAAATATCGCTTTGAGGTATTTATATTATTTTGTTTCCCATTATTAATTTGAAAATATTTAACTGCAGCCTGCTGTTCAAATAATGCGGGATCACTTTTTAATCCTAGAAGTTTTACTACATTTTTATAGCTTGTTCCCCACTTTATATTATCATAACTGTCAAAAGAATCCGTCCGGGCATTTTCGAGTTCTTTGCGTTCTGCTTCAAGTCGTGCTTGCTCTTTTGCTTTTATGCGTTCCTCTTCATCAGCTTGTTTTTTTTCTATTTCAATTTTTTTCTCTTGAATGAGAGTTTCAACATTTGAATGAGAATTTGGTATTGTTGAAACTATTATTTTTAACTCTTTTGCACTTTTAACTGGTTTTATTTTTGAAATTTCTTCTTTTGTAGAAATAATAATTAATTCTGTAAACTGTATGTAAAAAAAATTCGGGTTTATATCCGCTAAACAGTTTCGATAAGTTTTATCACCATATACTAGGATTTGTGAATTAATTTCTTTGTTTACAAGTTTTTCTAAAAAATCGCCTATATCAAATTTTTCATTAGTATATTTTATTATAATAAAAATATTATCTTGAGGTTTTATATTGATAGCCCCTGTGAAAATTATTTGGCCATTTTCATCAATATTTGATACTGAATAGCCCCAATCCTGTTTTATCACTTGAAGAGATTTTTCTATTTTTTTCTTTGCAAAAATAGAAAATGAAAGCGAGAACATGATTAATAAAGTGATTATTTTTTTCATAAAGTTTTCCTCCAAGAAATTTATATTTCTTCTGTATACAATTTGTAACACAGTAGAATCTCATTTAGTGATATTTGTCTTTCTATTTAGCGAATATAAAATCTACAATTCGCGCTGCGATTTTTTTCGTTGTACTTTCAATCTCATCCTTTCCCCAATAATCACCAGAGAAATTTGTAAGTGATTGAGCGATAGGGTATTTGCTATCCTTGTAACCCGCTTTGTCTTTTATAGACTTCGTTTTCTTCAACCTGAACCATTCGTCTTGTATTGATTTGTTTATATTAGCTTCAAGAAGGATTTTATTGCCGAGAGCATTAACAAGTTCATTGAACTCTTCTTTGTCGTTAATACCTGCCATTTCTTGAATTGCATCTTTATTTTTTCCGCTTGATGGCATTATGTGCTCTATATTTACGGACTTGTCAAAATCAAATGGAAGATTTTCTTTTTTCGCATAGAGATATTCGTTTAGATAAACCAAGATATTATTCTGATATTCAAGGATAGATTCTTTAATACCGTTCTCATTCCAGTAGTTATTGATATGTGTGGAGAAATCATTACAAAGTTGTTCAACTGAAACAGTCCTATCAACAAGTTTTACATTTTCTTCAAATAAAAATGTTTTAAAACCTGTACTCGAATATACCGTCTCTGAAAGTTCAAGAATTGTGAACAGGCGTAGAAAACATTCTGTAACCTGAAGGATTACAGGTTCTGAAATCTCTTCAAGTTCAAAAGTTGATAAGTATGAAGCAAAAAATATTTTTGCATTTTCGTTGAGTTTCAGAAGAACTTTAACGCTTGGATAATCGCTTATTTTGTCCCAGCTTTTCGCAATTTTCAGAAATTTGTCACAAAGATCAAGTGGAGAATTTAATAATTCTTCTTTTTCAACAAGATAATAATTACGGACAGAAGGAATATTAACATCCTTTTTCTTATCAGTTGCTCTCTCAATATACATTACTTGCTGTAAAATTGAATCAATGCTAACTATATCTTGAGTTTCCAAATCAGATATCAATGATTTAAATTCTTTCCATTTTTCAAGGAACAAAGTTTTATCACCGGTGTAATTCTGGTACATTTTTGCGGAAATAATATCAGCATCGGCTAATGGAAGTCCGGTTGAATTTAGCGAGTTAAACATTTGTATTGCCTGTTCAACCTGCCAACTTCGGATTTCGATAATCTGACATTTCTTTAGAAAGGTTTTTGCAAATTTATTGAGTTGTATCTGATGCAGTTTACAAACTTTATCTTTATAGAAGAATTTAAAATTCCTAAAGAAGTTGGAGTACTTATTGTCTTTTTGTTTTTTAGGAATTTTTGTGACTTTACTTTCTGCATCCGTGAAGGATTTTGATTTTAAAATGATTTCTAAGTCGGTGCCATACTGTTCATTCATCGATTTATTCTCGACCAAAACAGTTTCTTTTATCAAATCCCAGTTATTGAGGAGTTTTAAGATTTCTTCTACTTCGTCATCTTTCAGAAAAATACCAAGAATAGTGTCCCTACTTCTTTCCAAGTCTTTTCGTAATGGTTTCTCAATTTCATCTTTTGGGAGTTTTTCCAAGGTATCTAATGTTTCTTGTAATTGAAGCTGCAAGGCTTTCAGTAATAAGAGAAATGTTGTAGTTCGCTGTTGTCCATCTATTATATGGATTTCATTTTTGTGTTTTTCAGAGCGATCTGTAATTACAGTTCCAAAGAAATAAGGTTCTTTTACATCTAGCACTGAAAAGGATTCTACATCTTGCCAGAGTTTTTCGCATTGTGAAAGAGTCCAAGAATAATCCCTTTGATATTCTGGAATGACAAATCTGTCATTTTTATCAAGTTTAAGGTAGTCTCCAATAAAGATTTGTTTTGGTTCAATTTCCTTCGTCATTCAATGGTTCCTAAATAAATATGCTCTATAGAGTAATTCTAATCTTATTAGAATATTCTGTAAAGTATATTAATACTCAATAGAGAATTTAAATAATACTCTTTAGATAAGTATTATTCTCTTATGACTAATGAAGAAACTCTTGGATATGTAGTCGCATCAATTCGAAGAATACGGAAATCAAAAAATCTTTCTCAGTTAGAACTTTCTGTAAAGGCGAACATGTCTCAGAGTTTTTTAGCTAATCTCGAAACTGGCAAAAAAGAACCGTCTGCTATGACGTTAATTCGGATTGCTGAGGCACTTGAAGTAAGTCCACGTGATTTTTTCCCTGAAAGTGAGTCTGGAGCAGGTGCTGATGTGAAAAGCGAGATTAAGAACGAAATTATGGAACTGCTGGCACGGTTGTAAAAATCCCCTCATTACAAATCACCTTCTTTTCTATTATAATACCCTCAAATGAACCCTGAACTTTCCAATCTTCCGATATATCCGTATCTTGATCAGATTTGTGATACTCTGAAATCTTCTGAATCTCGTTTTCTCGTTCTTACTGCTGAAACTGCTGCGGGAAAATCCACCGCCGTACCGATTGCCTTGCTGGAGCATTTTGATGGAAAAATCCTTATGCTGGAGCCTCGTCGCCTTGCGGCATCTGCCATTGCAGACAGGCTTTCTGATTTGCTTGGCGAGGAGAGTGGCGGAACCGTGGGGTATCGTCTTCATCTTGATTCAAAAGTTTCGGGAAAAACGCGGCTTGAAGTGATTACCGAGGCGATTTTGACAAGACGGTTGCAGGCTGATCCGCTTTTGGAAGATGTGAATGTGATTGTTCTGGACGAGTTTCACGAGCGGTCGATTCATTCTGATTTGGCACTTGCTTTCTTAAAAGAGACGATGCAGCTTCGTGATGATTTGTTTGTAATCGTGATGAGTGCAACTATTAACTATCGTTCGATAGCAGAATACTTGGGAAGCAAGGGAAAACCAGCTCCTGTTATGCAGATTCCAGGGCGTCAGTTTCCGGTTGAGATTGAATACAAGCCGAACATGAGCGTTGCGGATGCGATTTTGGAAGAATTAAAAACTAACGATAGTTATAAAAAGAATCTACAAAACGAAAGACTTATTCTTGAAAAAAACTCAAAGTTTCGCTCGGACACAATTCTTTGTTTTCTTCCTGGCATTTATGAAATTCGAAAAACAAAAGCTGAGCTTGAAGAAAAACTAACTTCCGATAGTTCTATAGAAATTCTGATTCTTCATTCTTCCGTGCCTTTGGGTGAGCAGCGAAAGATTCTTCGTCCGTGTTCAGTGAATTCTCCTCGCCGTGTGATTCTTTCCTCAGCAATTGCGGAAACTTCGCTCACTGTTCCCGGCGTTACTATTGTCGTGGATTCAGGTCTTTGCCGTGTGAATAAAATGAATGTTGCTCTTGGGATGGAACATCTTGTGACTGAGAACGAAAGCCTTTTCAGTGCAGAGCAGCGTGCGGGGCGTGCTGGTCGAGTTGCTGCCGGAAAATGTGTTCGTTTGTGGGGTGAGCATGATGTGCGGCTGGAGCAAAATCAGCCTGAAATCTTGCGTGCTGATTTGACAGGGCTTGTGCTTGAATGTGCCGAATGGGGAGCGGGTGAAATTGAAAAACTAGATTGGCTTACCCGCCCTAATGAATCTGCCTGGAATGCAGCGAAGTTTTTGCTAGAAAATCTGGATTGTCTGGAAAGTCATGAAGATTCAGATGGAAGAAAATCAACTCGAATCACGGAAAAAGGAAAGGCTGTTTTGAAGCTTGGTCTTCATCCGCGGCTTGCCTGTGTGGCTCTTGCGGGCGGAGCGGAAGCGGTTCTTCCTTTTTCGGAATATTCCGAATCAAGCCCGGAACGACAGAAGGTTTTCTTGAATGATTTGAAACGTCGATTGAAAGGATTGAATGCCTCGCAAGAATGTGCGGAAAAAATCGTGAACTCTCCTGTTTTATCAGGATTTCCTGACAGGCTTGCCCGGATTTCACCTGAGACACAAGCGAATGCTGATCGTGCTGAATATCAGTTTCCGAGTGGTCGAAAGGCCTTGCTTAGCCGTGAGCTTCTTTTTCAGGCACGACTTTCTTCCTTTCCGAAATGGCTTGTAGCTCCAGAAGTTGATGCCGGCGAGCGGACAGGAAAAATCTATTCTTTTGAGGCGCTTTCTGAAAATCAGGCCGAAGAGTTTTTGAAGAATCATGCGAAATCTGAAATAAGAACGGAATTTGTGGGAGTAACGAACGGAAGCGATTTCAAAAATCTTTCAATTCAGAAAAAAGAAATAATGGCTTATGGTGCAATTATTCTCAAAGAAAAGAAACTTCCGATCGAAAGCGAAGATTTTGCGTTGGCTCTTTGTGACTTGGTGAGCAAAAAAGGGCTTGAATCACTACCGCTCGATAGCAAAATTTCAGATTTTCTGCTAAGAACCGAGTTTTACATCAAAAATCAGTCAGAAAACGAACATTCTGAACTTGTTTCAGAATCTGAATTGCAGAAAAAGTTTAATTCTCTTGCGAAAAATGCGAAAGAGTGGTTACAACCGTTCGTTAGGTCACAAAAAATCAACGCTCAGGATATTTATGACGCGCTTTACTGGTATCTTGATGGAAGTGAAGTTGATTCAAAAGTTCCGCTTCAACTTACTCTTGCTAACGGTCGGAAGCGAAAAATTAAATATGAAAAAAAAGCCGATGGTGATATTCAGCCGAGCCTGGAAATCATTATCCAGCAAATTTTCGGTTGTTTTGAGACGCCGAAGATTCTTGGAAAGCCTGTCCTGCTCAAGCTCCTTTCCCCTGCAAGTCGCCCGCTTCAAATTACTGAGGACCTGGAGCATTTCTGGAACGGCGCGTGGCCTGAAATCTGCAAGGAAATGAAGGGACGCTATCCAAAGCACAACTGGGATTACCGAATTTGTGAAGAATAAAACTTAGTGCTATAATTTTTTTCAAGTAAAAAAAATTTTCGGGGGCGAAAAATGAAAATCGTAATTATCGGTGCAGGTGCGATGGGCTGTCTTTATGGAGCTTATCTAAGCCGTAAGCATGAAGTCATTATGCTTGACAGTTTCGACAAGCAGGTTGAGGCAATCAATCAGAACGGCATCACGGTTCTTGAAGAAGACGGAACAGAAAATAAATTTACCAATGTAAAGGCGTGTATTTCGGGCGAATATAAGGAAGCCGCGGATCTGGTCGTCGTGTTCGTAAAATCAACTTTTACCGAAGATGCGCTTCGTGATAACAAAAAACTCTTTGGTGACAAAACGCTCGTTATGACCTTGCAGAACGGAGCCGGAAACGATCGAAAAATTGCGAAATACGTCAACAAAAAGAATATCATCATCGGAACAAGCAAACACAATTCTGTGAATCTGGGCGGCGGAAAAGTCCGTCACAGCGGAAGCGGCGAAACGACAATCGGAAGCAATCTGGAAAATAACACGAATCTTGATAAAATCCAGGCAATTCTTGAGGAGAGCGGATTCAAAGTTGAAAAGACAAACGATATTCAGCGGGTTATCTGGAGCAAGCTTTTTGTAAATCTTTCGATAAACACATTCACGGCTATCACACGTGCACCAATCGGCTCAATGATAGAAAACAAATATGCATGGGATTTTGCCGAAAAAATGATTTGTGAGGCAGTCGATGTAGCCGAAGCCGACGGAACACATTTTTCATATCGGGAAGTGCTGAATATGGTCCATCATGTGTGTGAAGATGCCGGAAAGGGTTATTCTTCAATGAGTCAGGATGTCATGAACTGCCGTCTGACCGAAATCGATGCAATCAACGGGGCAATCGTGGAGCAGGCAAAGCTTTATAATGTAAAAGTGCATTATAATTCGTTGATAGTGGATTTGATTCACGCAATTGAAGGGGCGTACAGGTACCATAAGGAATAGGGGGAAGGGGGGAAGCCTTCCCCTGCGCGCCCACTTCGTTGGTCGCTACCCCTTCTGCGGGGATACCCCGCAACGCCCCAGTTCTTTCTCTTTAGTAATTGTGTTTGGTTTTATTCTTTTCTGGATTATCTAATAAAATCTGAGTTTATGTAGATTCTATTTTCATCATAACGATAAACACTTTTGGAGGTAAAGTTTTCTCCATTTTTATTCCCGGTAGAATTTGTCTCAATAATAGTATATTCTCCATTTTTTAGAAAACTTAATTGTTCAGATAAACCTGGGTTTTCTTTTACAAGATTAGTTATAAATTCTGTAATATCGATTTCATGTTCTTTGTTATACTTTACATTTCTGTATTTTTCAAAACTATAAATACTTTTATAAAGAAGCGAATTTGTTGTTTCAACATATACATCTCCATTATAGGTGTATGAATTGTTAAATACTTTTAAGACAGGTGTTTCTATTTGTTTTTCTTCTGAATTTTGAACACTTTTGAATTTTATATCATTTGCGATAGTATATGTTTTAAAAAATAAGTATTCTGCGGTCTCAACATTTAATAATTTAACCGTAAGTACATAGTCATTACCTAAGTTTTCAATTTTTCCGACAACCAATGCTTGTGCACCAATTTTTTTGCAAAGTGAAACTGCAGTCTCATCATCAACATATCCAGAATACTGAAATTCAGATTCTCTTTCTAATTTATCAAATTCATCTCTTGAAACAATTATGAGCTTGTTGTTATGATCTACTTCCATAATATCTGAAATAAGTTTTTCTTTAATATAGCTACCAAGCTTTTTTGAATCTGCCTTAAAATCAAGGACAGCAATGGATGTGTTTTTTTGAAGAGTAAAAACTATAGACTCACTTATAGAATTAATTATGGTATCTAAATTTGATTTTTTGGCAAAAAGTTCTGGTAAAAAAAAGACAAAACAAATGAGGAGAATAAATTTTTTTTTAATTGTAAACATTTTAAGTCCCTTACCAATCTTCATAAGGTAAAATTTCAATATACAAATCATTAAATTTACAATACATGTTTAATGTGTACTTTTTTCCACTTTTCGATTCTACTTTTACAAGGTCGACTTGATTCCAATCAAATTCTTCTTTTGACTTTTTCTTTTCACCGTTTTTTAGAGTGCATGTCATATATGTAGCAAAGCGATCTTCGTTTTGAACTTTAGAATCTAGAGAAAAAGAAAATGCATCTGCATTGGCAGATGTTCTTGAACCTCTTGGAACTCTGATTTTTATTCTAAAAGTATCGACATTTCCTGATTTATTTATCAAGACCATGTAATCTCTTGCGTTAGAGATTAAACCATATTCTTGAGCGAAGAAAGACGAAGAAAGAACAAAAAATAGCAAAAATAAAATTTTTTTCATTAGAGGCTCCATGAAAAATACAGATTTTCAAATCTTATATTATTGATTTGATAAAGAATCAAACATTTTATATTTATTTAAACAAATATAATATATTTGAAATTTTGACAATACCTAAAGTTTCAAATATTTGAGATTGTAAAAATAAATTAAAAAATATCGCATAGTTACAATATGAATTCTTTTGCAATCCGAGAGATTTTTGCAAATAATCTTCGTTTTTTTCGAAAAAGTCATAATCCCCCATTTACGCAGGAAAAACTTTCTGAATTGGTTGGGAAAAATCAAAATTATATAGGATTAATCGAAAAGGGGAAAAGTTCTCCGCCTTTGGAAATGATTGCTTTGATTGCTGAAAAATTAGAAATAGAACCTAGTTTATTACTTGAAGAAAAAGCTTCACTTGATAATTTGAAAAGCTTTAACAAGGAAGACTTAATAACAGAATTGTCTTCAAAGATTGTAGCAAATTTGCAAAGTTCTATTACAAATGAAATTCGAAATGCTTTAAAATAATACATAACAGGTTTTAATCAATTATAAATTACTAAAATAGCTGTGTTTTACAACAAATTGTGGTATACTATTTGTAACGGAGGTGTGTGTATGAGTGGTGCACTTGCTTATGTACAGAATCAGATTCTTGAATTCTCATTAGAAGAGCAGCTTTATTTACTGGCATATATTGCAAATAATGTTAATAAAAAAAATAAAGCAAAACATACTTCTGCCAAAAAAAAGTCCTATTTCGGTGCGCTCAAAAATAAAATAAGTTATATTGCTCCTGATTTTGATGAACCCCTTGCGGATTTTGCGGAGTACATGTAATGAAATATTTGCTTGATACACATGCAATTCTTTGGTATGCACAAGGAAATAATGAACTTTCAGAAAAAGCCCGCTCTATTATGGAATCAGAAGAATGTTTTTATAGCATGGCTTCTCTTTGGGAAATTGCTATTAAACAAAAATTAGGAAAACTTGATGAAACACTTGCTATTACAGAATTAGATGAATTATGTAGGGACGCAGGTTTTATACAAATACCAATGACTTCTTCTCATGTCGAAAAGACAAAAACTCTTGATTTTATTCATCGTGATCCGTTTGACCGCCTTATTATTGCACTTGCACAGTCAGAAAATCTTACGATAATTACACGAGATACAATAATCCCAAAATACGATGTAAAGACTGTTTGGTAAAAATATTTTTTTGAAATCTTTCCTGCGCCAGGAACGTGAACAGTTTTCGGGCGTAAGCCCGAAAACTGCGTAGCACCGAGCGTTAGTGAGCTGTGAACACAAACGAGCACGACAACGAAAGTGCTCGTCCACCCCGAAGAAACGGAGTGACTGAGTGGGTGGCGCCCAAATTTTACTGAATAATTCAAGAAAACAGAAACTTTAGTTAACAAATTCTCTCCAAAATCGTTAACTGAACTTAACAATTTTGCACTTTTGAAATATAGTATAAGACATGGAAAAGCTTATAGAAATATTTCGTAAAAAAATCGTCTCAACAGATATGTCTTTTGTGCGTAGCTTGGAGAGCCAGATTAACTGGGACGCAAGACTTGTCTGTATTCGTGGCTCTCGGGGAACTGGAAAGACTACGCTTATTCTCCAGCATATAAAAAAAGCATTTTCAGAATCGTTTGACAAAGTACTTTATGTGAGTCTTGATAATCTATATTTTTCTGATAATTCACTTCTTGATTTTGTTGATAGTTTTGTAAAAAGAGGTGGAACCTATCTTTTTTTAGATGAAGTTCACAAATATCCAGACTGGTCTCGGGTGATTAAAAATATTTATGATGATTACCCTGAACTGCATGTGGCTTTTACAGGTTCTTCCTTGCTTGAGATTTTGAATGCTCGCTCTGATTTGAGTCGTCGTGCGCTTGTGTATAATTTGCAGGGGCTTTCTTTCAGGGAATATTTGAATCTTATTGCAAAAACTGATTTTCCGATTTTGTCTCTTGAAGAAATCTTGAAGAATAATGAAAATCTTTCGGCTCAAATTGTTTCTAAAATAAAACCCTTTGAATATTTCGATGATTATCTTAAGCACGGATATTATCCGTATTTTCTTGAAGGAATTGATGATTACTACACCCGCTTAAATGAAACGGTTAATCTGATTCTTGAAATTGAGCTTCCGTTTCTTAGAAAAGTGGATGTCGCATACATCGTAAAAATCAAAAAACTACTTGCTGTAATTGGAAAATCGGCACCATTTATTCCGAATGTAACAGAACTTGCTTCTTCCATTCAGATTGCACGGCAGACTTTATTGCAATATTTTGAATATCTGGAAGAATCAAAACTGATTTATCAAGTTTTTAAGCAGACTCGTGGACTTGGAACGCTTGAAAAACCGGACAAGATTTTTCTTGAAAATACAAATCTTATGTATATGTTTGATGATGCCCAGACAGATATAGGTAATGTCCGTGAAACATTTGTGTTTAATCAGCTATCTCATAATCATGAAGTTTTGTTTTCGGAACAGAGCGATTTTTTTGTAGACCAAAAATATACATTTGAAGTTGGCGGTAAAAATAAAAAACGAAAACAGATAAAAGATGTTTCGGATTCCTATATTCTTGCTGATAACATTGAATATGGAACAGAACGAAGAATCCCAATATGGCTTTTGGGATTCTTGTATTAGATATTCTCTCGTACAATCAACAAGCGTTAAGGATACGGAAGGTGGCGAAGCCGTTGCGGAATGAGCGTAGCGAATGAAGCAATGGAGTGCGAAAGCACGGAACCGAACGAGCACGACAACGGAAGTGCTCGAATAGCCTGACCCGCCGTAAGGCGGGTAACGCCTAAATTTTACTGAATAATTCCCTTTTCTTTGTAGTATCTTGCGGCACCGTCGTGGAGAGGAAGGCCTGCAATGTCAACTACAGCAGCTTCCGGAGTGAGGCCTTTGAGGTTTTTCTGAGCACCACCAAGCTCGTCGATGTGCTCCCAGAGAGTTTTTGTGAGCTGGTAAACTGTTTCTTCGTCGAGACTTGTTGAAGTGAACATAACCATTTTGATGGCCGAAGTCTGAATGTCAGCGTCCTGTCCCGGGTAAGTACCGGCTGGAATCGTGAATTTTGCGTACCATGGATAATCTTTCTGCAAAGATGCGATTACGTCATCACCGATGTTTACGAGATGGCATCCTGCTGAGCAAGCCTGGCTTACAGCTGCTGCCGGAGCACCGCTCATAATCCATGCGCCGTCAATTGTTCCGTTCTGGAGCATGTCTGCCGCATCACCAAAAGCGATGTACTCAGCCTGAATGTCTTTCGGATAGTTGATTCCTGCGGCGGTAAAGTGATTTTTGCATTCACCCTCAACTGATGAGCCTGCTGCGGCTACCGCAAAATGTTTTCCTTTTACATCTGCGACCTGCTCAATTCCAGATTTTTTTGTTGCGACGACCTGATTCGGGTTGAAGTAAAGGCCTGCGATTACGCGCAAGTTTTTGTTTGCGTTTCCTTTGAAGCTGTCTGTGCCGTTAAAGCTCTGGTAGCAGTTTGAGGAAATTGCGATTGAAACCTGTGATTCGCCGTCTGCAATCTGGTTCAAATTGTCGATTCCGCCGTTTGAAGCCTGGCTTGATGCGCTAACGAAGTCAATCTGTGTGTCCCACAAGTTTGTGATAGCGGCTCCGACTGCGTAAAGTGCGCCGCTGGCACCGGCTGTTGGGAATTTGATTGTGACTTTTGCGTGCGAGCCTTCCGGGCTAGAAGCAGCCGATTTTTTTTCATTGCATGAGGCAAGTGAAAGTGCGAGAATCGTGCCGGCAATGGCAGCGAATACTTTTGTTGTTTTTTTCATTTTGAAAACTCCTTTTTATTTATTTGAATTTTACTATGTTGCCCTGCATGGAGGCAGGGGATAAGCGGAGAGAGAAAATTCTGTTTGCCTTCATGTGAACAGAATTTTTTGTTTCATAACTCCTTTTTATTTATTTGGGTGCATCCCTACGGTCGCTTCGCTCCCTTCGGGTCGGGCTTTCCGTGGTTTCGCTATCGCTTCATTGCCTGACGGCAACGCTTCGCGCCACTTCAATCCCTTGCACGAAAATTCCTAATCAACTGGTATACCACTACAGCGGCAAGAATCCCGAATCCAATCAAATCAGTTGTGACTCCTGCGTAAAGTAAAAGCGGAGCTACGACCAAAAGGGCAGCACGCTCAATCCAGCCTGATTTTTTGAGGAACCAGCCTTCAAGGGCACCAACGAGGGTGACTGTTCCCACTGCTGCGGTAATGCTTGCCCAAAGGCTCTGTACGAGAGTGTAGTCAGAGCTTGCTCCAATCAGAAGAACCGGGTTTCCCAGGAAGAAGAATGGAATCAGAAAGCCGATTAAGCCTAAGCGGACTGCCAGAAGGCCTGTTTTGAGCTGGTTAGAGCCTGCGATTCCCGAAGCGACATAACAGCTGATTGCAACCGGTGGCGTGATGTTTGAAAGACATGCGTAAATCAGGCAGAACATGTGTGCCGGCAGCGGTGCGATTCCAACTTTGATTAAGACTGGAACGGCAACTGCCTGAACGATTACATAAGCGGCAACTCCAGGAACGCCCATTCCCAGGATAATCGACATGAGCATTACCAGAAAGCCTGTAAGGTAAATCGAATTGCTTGGAACGACATTCAGAATCAGGTAGCCCATGTTTAAGCCCAGGCTTGTGAGCGTGACCGTGCCGATTATTACGCCGATGATTACGCAGGAAATGCCCACACCGATTGCGCTTCTTGCCCCTTCAACACAGGCCGCAAGGATTTTTTGTGGAGTCATGCGGGTTTCTTTTCTAATCCAGCTTGCTCCAATCGTTACGAAAATTGAAATAACGGCGGCGAGCAGAGGTGTGAAGCCTTTGCACATCAAGGCGATTAAAATCACCAGCGGAAGGACGAGATGCCCCTGTTCCTTAACGACTTTGAGAGCGTTTGGAATGTTTTCTTTTGAAATGCCCGAAAGCCCCAGTCGTTTTGCTTCAAAATGGACGGCAACTAAAAGCCCCAGATAATAGAGGAAAGCCGGAAGAATCGAAGCAATCATTACCGTTGTGTAGCTTAAGTTCAAGAATTCTGCCATAACGAAGCCGACCGCACCCATAATCGGTGGACAGAATTGTCCGCCTGTGGAAGCAGTTGCCTCAACTGCGGCGGCGAATTCTTTTTTGTAGCCGGTTTGTTTCATCAGCGGGATTGTGATTGTGCCTGTGGTTGCGACATTTGCCACAGCCGAGCCGTTAATCATTCCCATGAGAGCCGAAGCAAGGACAGCGACTTTAGCCGGCCCGCCCGGAGTTTGACCAACAAGGGTGAGCGAAAAGTCATTGATGAATTTTGAGAAACCCGAATATTTGAGGAAAGATCCGAAAACAACGAACAAGAAGATGTAAGTGGCCGAAACGCTGATTCCTGTTCCCAAAACGCCCTGAGTTCCCCAGAACTGAGTGATAAGAACCCGTTTGAGTGTGAATCCGTTGTGGCCCAGCTGGCCGGGAATAAATTTCCCGAAGAAATTGTATGCAAGGAAAACTGCCGCAAGAATCGCAAGGTTTGGGGAAGTGCGGCGGGAAGCTTCAAAAACAAGGAGAATGGCCAGAGCCGCAATCCAGATTTCGTATTTATTGATTCGACCGCCGTTTCGTGCAATCTCCGTGTAATGTGTTATAAGATATCCGAAAGTAAAGACAGCCGCCAAAATCAGAATCAAATCGACAATCGGAGGAAAGTTTCGCGCACGCTTCTGTTTTTTGAAAGCCGGGTAAAGCAAAAATGTGAAGGCAAGCAAAAAAATGCAGTGGAAAGCCCGCAAATTTATGGCACTGATAACGCCGAAAGTGCTGAAGTAAAGCTGAAATGCCGTCCAGACGCAAAGAAGGACCGTAATTGCAATTCCTGCCGGCCCCGAGTAAGTTCGCAAGCGGGATTCTGAGTCTTTTTCTTCAAGAAGAGAGCGAGCTTTTGCTTCTTCGTCGGATTGATTTTGGGGGATTGTGTCATTTGTGATAGTATTTTTGTTTTCTGTCATTTTGTTTCTCTAAACAGAGTCATTCTAGCAGATTTGAATAGAAAAGAGAATCGGGCAAAATCGAGAAGATGCTTGATATTTTATCGTCTGTGCACGATGATTATTGCTTGATTTTGTCGTATGTGCGCGATAAAATATACTTAATATTGTCGTGTATGCACGATAATATCGTAAGCGTTAAGAGGTGCGTCTATAAAAAAGCCGCCTCTTCACAAAGGAAGAAGCGGGTTAATTTTGAGAAGAATAATTTTTTGATTTACATTTTAAAATCTTATAATTGTTTCAAGTAGTTTCTAAATTCTTTGTTCCCGCCAATAGATTTAATAAGTTTGTCTGAATAATATTTGCTTGCATATCTCAATTCTAGGAATTTTCCAGAATCACTGGCAATACAAAGGTCCCCGTCTGAATTTTGTGACCAATACTGATTCATACTTGGACTTCTTATAGGACCAGCGAGTAGTTTAAATCCATTATTATCAATCATTTTCCCAAAAATATTTCTTGTTTTTTCTGAATTATCACTTCTATATGCCAAAACAAGCATCACTAATATATTCTCTTGATTAAAGCCCAAACCTAGAAAATCAGTCTTAATGCCATTAATTATATCATTTCCATCGGACACAGTAAAATAAGCAATTTCAAGCTTTTCACCTCCATCAGATTTTTGTTCCAATCGCTTATATTCCCAACCCAAAGTTTTTATAGAGTCAATGCTTTTGTGTCTATCCATTCCATAATAAATTTCAGAAAAACCTGTTACAGGAAGTGATTCTGAAATGAATGTAGAACTTTCATCATTATCACTAAGAGCAACCACTATAGCCAAGCTTAACCAAATTGCAATAATGATAAGTAGAACTTTTAACCAACTTCGTTTCTTTTTTTGTTTATTTTTTGCAGATATTTGAATATCTTTTTCTGTTATTTGCATAATTATTTCCTTAGCGCAAGGGAAGCCCGTCTGCATCTGTGAAATTATTCGTGAAAATGAGGGTAAATAAATCACATAATCCCCAAATTACACCAAGAAACCCAGCGGATAAAAAAGACAGCAAAAGCATCAGTCCGCCGCTTTTTGTTTTGCCGACATAAAATCTGTGTAGCCCAAATGCACCGAATGCTAGAATGCAAAGAAAAATTGCTGTCGATTTCTTCTTCGAAGATTTCAGAGACTTTTCTTCATTTGAAATAACCATTTTTTCCTCCAGTTTTATTGATTTGTTGGTAATTCAATTTGTTTTGCAAGTGGAATTGCTTTTTCGAGGAAATCGCAAACTAATTCTGTTCCGAACTCTGTAAGCATTGAAGTGCTGACTTTAATATCGTTAATTGTGATAAAAGAATTTGCTTCCTTTGGATTGGGAATTATGGAAACTATAGACGATAAATCTATTTCAACAGGATCTTCAAAGCTGTTGTGTATATAAAGTTTTTTATTTGTCAGAAGAAATCCGGCTTTCCCATTTCCGAATAGTGTATCGTCATACACTACAAGGATTTCTTCACCGATGCAATTTTTTGCATATGTATTTACTGCAACCAATGTTTTCTTTTGATTGCTATCGGCCAGTGCAAATTTTTTTAAAAAACCGTCATCTGAGACTTTTTGAATTGTTTCATTATAAAGTTTCTCAATTTCTCCTTTTGGGTTTTCAGAATGGACTGAAATTGTGACTGGTTCTGCTGGTTCTTCATATATTAAAGTTGGATTTGCCTCTTCAAATTCTTTTATAGATTGTTCTGATGTTAATTCTTCAAAAAGGTCTGCAATATCATCGGTATCTTGGTTAAGATTACTTCCTAATAATCCATAACAGTTTGCAAGTTCTGTACGGGATAACATAAAAAACTTTTTAATTAAAGAAAGATTGTATGCATGAACAGGAAGTGCCATGTTTTCATTGACTAAATTCGTATATAGAAGCATAACAACGGAATAAATTATACATGTTTGCGTTCTATCAGAATCGATTGAGTCAATGTCGGAAAAAAATCGTTTCAGACTTTTTGACTTCATTTCGTCATAAGCAGTATTAATTTGTTCCTCTATAGAAAAAAGTGAAATATTTTCGCTATAAAATGCGGAAAGAACTGTAGCGATTGCTTTTTTCCACTGTCTGTCTAAAGTACAGTTGAAACCAACCAAAAAGACGATTGCCTTTAGCAAATCGTTTTTGTTTCGGGCTTCTTTTTCTGCTTGTTCCATTGCCGCAGTTTCTGCAGCGTTCTTCTCGATTGCATTTGAAACGGCATTCATTGCACTGTTAGCAAGGCTCCAGCCAATGTTTGCCTTGAATGCGTCAAATCCTATTCCCACTTTCTTCTCCATCTATTACATAACTTATAATTATGTATTTTCTTGAATTTACATATTTTATATTTAATTGTCAATAACTAAGAGATATATAAAATTAAGTAAAACTATATCTTGTAATTAGGTGAGATAAATTGAACAATCTGCAAATGTGTTTGTCTCAAAACATGAAAATACACAGAAAGAAAAAAGGTCTTTCGCAAGCCGCCCTTGCAGAGAGAGCAGGAACTGCGCCAAATTACATTGCTTTAATTGAAGTTGGTAAAAACTTCCCGTCACTGCAAATGTTGGAAAAAATCGCAGGTGCATTGAATGTTGATCCGTTGGATTTGTTTGATAAAAACTGTTTTTCGCTTGTAGATATTGATAACTTGCAGGAAAAGTTAATTTCTTCTCTAGTACAAGTTGTAAAAGAAAGTTTTAGTGAATGTGAGGTCAAATCAATTAAATAAAAACAAACCGCCTCTCCCAACAAAGGAAGAAGCGGCTTGCACAAATTTTATCATCGAATTATCAGGCAACTTCCCCACAGCGTCGTTAGACGCGTAGCGTTAGCAGAACTTCCCCGACGAGATTATCCGTGTGACACCTTACTTGCTCAAAAGCTTATTCATCACGACTCGTTTTAACTTCCGTGTTAAAACGAGTCTACGAGTTTTCTTGCGAAAACTCGCGGGTTCTGCTTGCTGTGTACTGACGCACCATCCTGTTGCTATTTTGCAAGGAGTTTATTTACCGACCTTACAAAAGCAACTGGATCCTTAAGCTCGGCTCCGCTCACAAGCAATGCCTGGTCGAACAAAACTTCGCTCACATCAGCGATGTAGCTCTCGTCGTTGCAAGATTCCAGCGTCTTGACGATTGCATGGTCGCCGTTGATTTCAAGAATCGGTTTGATTCCAGGGCCGGCCTGACCCATTGCACGCATCATGCGCTCCATCTGGATTCCAGGATCGTTCTCGTCAACTACGATACAGCTCGGTGAGTCAGAAAGTCGTTTTGAAAGCACGACATCCTTAACGCGGTCGCCGAGTGCTTTTTTGATTTTCTCCTGGACAGGTTTGAAGGCTTCTTCCTTCTTTTTGGCCTCGTCCTTGTCTACTCCAAGCTCGTCGTCGCTTCCGGCTCGGTTGACTGCTTTGAGGTCGAAGTCCTTGTATTTCATCAGGCTTGGAATTACGATGTCGTCGATTTCGTCTGCCATAATCAGGACTTCAAATCCCTTTTTCTTGTATGCTTCGAGGAGTGGTGAAGCGCGCAAGTTTTTCTCGTCTGTACCTGTAATATAGTAGATTGCTTTCTGCTCAGGCTTCATGCGCTGAACATAGTCGGCAAAGCTTGTCCAGTTGTCGTCGCCGGTTCCTGCTGCGTCAGTGCTCTTGAATCGGACGATTTCTGAAATTTCCTCGCGGTTTGCGTAGTCTGAGTAAAGGCCTTCTTTCATCGGGCGGTTGAAATTCTTGACGAAAGTGTTCCACTTTGTGATTGCGGCTTTTTCTTCATCAGTTCGTTTTGATTCCTCAGTCTTCTTTGCCTTGTCAGCGGCTTCTCCCATCTTTTTGAATTCGCTCAGGAGTTTTTTTACAGATGCGCTCTTGATTGTCTCAAGAATTCGGTTCTGCTGCAAAATCTCACGGCTTACATTGAGAGGCAAATCCTCACTGTCGATGATACCGCGTACGAATCGCAAATAAGCCGGCAAAAGCTCGCGGTCGTCGTCAGTGATGAAAACTCGTTTTACATAAAGCTTGACTCCGCTCTGGTAGTCAGCCTGATACATATCGAAAGGAGCGTTCTGTGGAACATAGAAAAGTGTTGTGTATTCCTGAGTTCCTTCTGCGTGTGTGTGGACATAGTGAAGCGGTTCCTGACCGTCGTGGCTGATTGTCTTGTAGAAGTTGTCGTAATCTTCTTTTTTAAGCTCGCTCTTGCTTCTCTTCCAAAGGGCAGAAGCTGAGTTTACCTGGTCAACCTTGTCCTCGCTTCCTGTGATGTTTCCTTTGTCGTCGTATTTGTTCTGTGTGTAGTGAAGGTAAATCGGGAATGCAATGTGGTCACTGTAGCGTTTGATAAGCTCTTCAATCTTCCATCGTGAAGCGTACTCTTTTGAATCATCGTTCAAGAGCATTTCGATTGCAGAACCACAAGTCTCAGCCTTATCAAAGCCATATTTTTTAGCCTCGTCGCTGTCTGCCTTGATTTCCTCAATCGTGTAGCTGTTTGTGCCGTCGCTTGACCATTTGTAGATTTTGTCGCTTGCGGCCTTTCGTGTGTAGACATTGATTCTTTTTGCGGCCATGAAAGCAGAGTAGAAACCGACACCGAACTGACCGATAAGGTTAGATTCTCCGGCATTCTTGTCTTCCGCAATCTTTTCGATGAAAGCCTTTGTTCCAGAGCGGGCGATTGTACCCAGATTGTTGTTCAGGTCTTCCTCGCTCATACCGATACCAGAATCCTGAACAGTGAGGATTTTGTTCGGGTCATCAAAAGTGATGTCGATTCTAGGCTCGCTCTTAACGCCTTTGTAAGCCTCGTCCGAAACTTTGAGATAGTTGAGCTTGTCCAAAGCGTCCGAAGCATTAGAAACGATTTCGCGAAGGAAAATATCCTTGTTTGAATACATTGAATGAATGATAAGTTTAAGAAGCTGGTTTACTTCTGTTTGAAACTGGTATTCCGCCATTTTGAGATGCACTCCTTTATAAAAAAAAGAAATCTTTCTATAAAGATAATAAAATTTCGCTGAATCGGCAAAGAATTTTTTTGAGAAAAGACGGTTGGGCAAAGATAACGCCAAAAATTATGAGCGTTAAAAGGTAACGCCGAAAACGAATGGCGTTAAAAGGTAACGCCGAAAACGTTGGGCGTTACCCTACGCTCTGTCATTGTCGTGCGAGACACGGCAATCCCATCGCTTCGGGTCGGGCTTTTCGGGGTTCCGCCTCACGGCTCCATTGCTCCACTATGTTCCGCAACGGCTTCGCCGCCCCTACAATTCTTAACGCACAGGCTATACAAAAAAATCTCGTAAATGAAGGTTCATTGCTTTTGCTATTTTAGAAAGAGTCTCAAGTGAAGGAATTGTCTTTTTGGATTCTATATAAAAAAGATGGCTACGCGAAATTCCCGAATCAACAGAAAGCTGAACGATTGAAATTTTTCTTTCAATTCTAAAGGTGCGAATCTTATCTATAACTTGTTCAACTTCCAAATCCATTATTGCTCTAAATCTAGAGTAGTGGTATAGTTAAACAATAGAAACTCTAAATTTAGAGCAATTAAAAATCGTAGGAGGATTTTTATTATAAAAAAAATTGCAGCTTTGTTTGCAACATTTTTGATGACGGGTGTTCTTTTTGCACAGATTAAAGTTATTGATAAAGAGAATGGGTATTTTATTTATCTCAAAGGTTCAAATACAAAAATAACTGATGCTGAGTATTTGAATTATGCAAAAGTTGTTGAAAGAGATACTTATGACAAATATAGAAATGATGAATTTGAATGGGAAGAGCAATTTGGTAAATTGAAGAATAAATTTAATGAATCAATTACAAATGCTGACTTAGAAACAACTTACACTGTTGTTACTGCAGTTGAATTTGGAGATTATGATTTTACAAATGAAGGTTTTCCAGTTTCTATTGGAGAAGGCACATTTTTTCCATTCAATCGAATTACTGGATGGTCTGAAGCTTCAGATGATTCTGTATTTACAAAGTCTCTTGCGTTAAAATTAGATTCTTTTGAAAAATATAATTTTTTTGCTATGCCAAAAGTAGATGCTAAGAAATTTTTACAGGGAAGGAAAAATCGCTATGGAAATGTTGATAGAGAAGTGTCTTTACAAATATCATATAAACTAGCAGCTTTTGACTCAAAAGAATATAAAAGTTTCAAAGATTTGGCTTTAGCAAATAACTATCTTCCTCTTGTTGGAATTATCGAAAAAATTGAAGTATATGATGCTTCTGATAGAAATAAAGTAAAGAAAATTAGCGAACTTGTGAAAAAATAAAATTTATTACTAACTCCAGTCTCAATCGACTGGAGTTTTTTTATAATAACCTAACGCTTGTTTTAGCTAATTTTTTTACAAGACCAAGCGTGTATCCGAGCATCATTGATGCTATTGAAAAAGCAAACTTAAGCTACAAAGAATTTGAAGATGCAATTGCAAACGAAGAATTTTAATTAAAAGAGGATTTTCAAAAGAGTTCCGACTACGCTTAGTGTGCGTAGACAAAGTGACAATCTCACTATATATGGTGGTTTCGACTCCGCTCAAACACCGTTTTATTCTTTTTGGACAGTCCCACGTCCCCTGTCATGCCACTTACAATCCGTCTTTTTCATAGAGCGTTTTTTTTACTTTACTTCCTCATACAGCGCTTCAAATTCTGCTTGCTTCATTATGAAAAAATCGCCCTTTTTCCCGCGGACAACATAATCGCCTGCATGAGCATGTTCAATTTTTTCGGAATCTTTGACTTTGAGAAGCGCATCGAGAACGCCGTCTTTGTCCACATCCGCGTAATCAAACATCACGAACTGGCCTGCAAATTCCTTGAGTTCTGCCTGATTTTTACCATTCCACTGAAGGGCCTCAATGATTTCTTTTCTTCGGTATTTCATGGTCTGTAGTTTAATTAGATTTGTGCAAAAATTCAATAAATCTTACTTTTCTCCATCATCATCTAGAATTTTTTTCGAAAATCTGTCAAACTCAAACCATACGGGGGCGTAGCTCACCTGGCTAGAGCGTTTGAATGGCATTCAAAAGGTAGTCGGTTCAAGTCCGATCGTCTCCAGTAAAGTCCTGCTGTCTGGCAGGATTTTTTTTTCAGAGAGCTGTTTATGAAAAAGATTTCCGTTGTCTTAATTTGTTTTCTTTCTTTTCTCGTTCTTTCCTGTCATCGTGCCGAACCGGAGCTTGATTCGTGGAGCGTATTCACATACGAAGAATATCAGGGCAGGCTTTATGCAAGCCATTTCAAAGACAGGGTTTACATTGTTTTATGCGGAAATTTTGCTGGGATTGAGGCAAGTCTTAAACTAAATCATGCCTGCACACAGGAACAATTTGAAATTTTCAAAGAAAAACTTGTTGAGGCGGGGTGTGAAAGCAGGGGAGAGGCCGAAAAACCTGATGTTGAAGGCTATCCCGACCTCTCCCAATACCTTACTTTCGTGTTCTCCAGCGACGAACTTCACGACTTGTGGGCTCAGTTCGGCCTGGAAGAATAACATAGATAAAAGCCGCTTTTATTCTTTAAAAAGTGCTTCAAGAGTTTCCTTTGGAACAAATCCCATTGAAGTTTTTGCTACCTCGCCGTTTTTGAAGAGAATTACAGTCGGGATGCTTACGATTCCGTATTTTTGTGCCAGATCCGGCTCGTCATCGACATTTACCTTTCCGACTTTGATTGTATCATTCTCATTGGCAATCTGCTCAATTGTAGGCGCAAGCATTTTGCAAGGACCGCACCAGCTTGCCCAAAAGTCTACGAGTACTGGTTTTTCTGATTTGAGAACTTCTGCCTCAAAATTTGATTCTGTGAGTGTAATTTCCATAATCAAGTCTCCTGTTTTGGAAGATTAGGGGTTCAAGGGGGAAAGAAAGCCTTTTTCTAAAAGGTTGCGTTCCCACTTCCTGTAATAAAGATAACATAAAATATGGAAAAAGGAAAGAAAAATATGCAGAATACAATATAATTTTTTGCAATTTTTATTAATTTTTTTAAAGAATTTTGCGGTTTTTAAAAAAATTCGTCGCTTTGGAATTTTCGGAGATAAAAAAAGACCAGAATCATATGATTCCGGCCATTTTGGGACTTTGACAGTAAAAATTTAAATTTGCCTGGCTGGCTAGTTAGGCATTACAACTGGTTCGTTTGATGCCTTTGGTTTTGATGAAGTTGTTCCGTCGGCTTTTGACTCAGTTGCAACTGGCTTTTCGGTTTTTGTTTCGGCTGCTTCGGATTCAGCAATGGCTGTTGGACCACCTTTGGCAAGCAAATCAGCAATTTCGATAAGGTGAGGGAGAATGTCTGCTGCAGCTGGTGTATCTTTCTGACGGTAAACGCCTGTGAGGTCGCGGAAGAACGAGCTCATCTTTTTGGCAACAGCCTTATCCTTGATATTCTTTTCAAAATTTGGGATTGTGAGCTTCATTCCCGGTGTGATAAGTTCCGGGTCACTTACGACGTTTCGAGAAGCAAGCATAATAATCGGAAAGTAATATCCGTTTACATCATCGCCAGCGTAGAAAGTTTTTGTGATAGATGTGAGTGTATCACCTTTTTTGACTGTGTAATTTTTTGCTCCGTCCATAACAAGGTCGCCGGCATGTGAGCTGTAAACCTGATCAAATGACTTATTGATTGCGGCCTGTTTTTGAGCTGCCGGATCCATTGTGCTTGTTGTTGCGCATGAAATCATACCAAACACGGCAACCAGTGACAAAGCGAGTAAAACAATTTTCTTCATTATAAGAAGACCTCCTGAGTTGATTCGGGTATTTTAATTTATTTTAAGGCGCGAATCAACTGGCTGCCGCCCTTTCGGGGTTCGGTCACCCTCATTCCTTCGCTACGCTTCGGAACAAGCCCCTCCACGGCGGGCGCGTGATTATATTTCCAGGAACAATGGGAGGTTCGGCCTGTAACAAGGCAATGCGATAATCTTAACCTTGAACAGGTTTGCCTTGTACTTTGCGAGGATTTTTTCTGCATTTTCAGCTTTGATATTTTTGCGTGCAAGTTCATTGACTTCGTGGTAAGTGAAGCCCAGATTGTCCTCGTCTGTTTTGCCGCACATTCCGTCACTAGGAGCCTTGTGAGTGAGCGAGCTTGGAAGACCAAGATAATCGCCGATTGCAACGACTTCCTCTGTTGTGAGCTTGTTGATTGGAGCAAAGTCTCCGGCCGCGTCTCCGTAGAATGTTGAGTAACCGACCAGATCTTCGCTCAGGTTGCATGTGTTTGCTACGCGGCAGTTTCCGATTTGTGCTCCGATTCCGTAAAGTGTAGCCATTCGGAGCCGGGCAGGAGTGTTTGTTTTGAAAACTGGAGAAAAACTATCGTTCATTAGCTTTTTGTTCTCATCAAAAAATGCATTTTCGTCAACATCGACAACGCCTGCTACAGCAAAAGCGGACTGAAGTCCTTCGTAGGCCTGGGCAATATTTACAGTAAAGTTTTTGATACCTAAATGACTAACTAACGTTTGTGAATCGGAAATATCTTTTTGTTCTCCGTTTGGCATCATCACGCCGATAACGCGGTCTTTTCCCAATGCTTTGACCATGAGAGCCGAGACTACGCTGGAATCTTTTCCGCCTGAAACACCGACAATAACTTTCGTTAGTTCGTTTCCGTTGGCACTAATCCATTTCTGAATCCAGTCAACAACTTCAGCTGTGATTTTTGCGACGTCGAAATTATATTCGCTCATATTGAAACCTCTCTATTTTGTGTATTCTTCGAGAATTGATTTTACAGGATTTAAGTAGTTTGCTCCGAACATGTTCAGGTGATTCAGAAGGTGGTACAAATTGTACAAGTCTCGTCTTTCTTCGTAACCTGGCTGCAACGGATTTGCTTCTTTGTAAGCGTCGTAAAATGCCGGTTCAAAGCCACCAAAAAGCTCTGTCATCGCTAAGTCTGCCTCTGCGTGTCCCACATAGCTTGCCGGGTCAATCAGCCATGCTTTTCCGTCTGAGCCGCACATTGCGTTTCCACTCCATAAGTCTCCATGCAAAAGTGACGGACTTTCAGGTTCAATCAAATATTCTTCGATATGGTCAAGAAGTTTTGTGACTAACTTCCGTTTGTTTGTGTCGAAATATGAATCCGCTTCCTTAAATTGTGGTGCAAGGCGAGAATCTCTGAAAAAATCTATCCAGCTGTCGGAATTGTTGTTTTCCTGTTTTCTTGCTCCGATAAAATTATCCTGCAAAAATCCGAATTTCTTTTCGCCTGCAAATTTTTGAGTATCAGCTTTGTGCATTGCTGCAAGTTCCTGTGCGAAAACACTCCAGTAATTTTTGACTTTTGGGGCAGGTTCAATATATTCCAAAAAAAGAAATGAATACCCGACTTCTTCTCCGGCGTCTGTTCCAGTGCAGAGAATTTTCGGGGTTTTTATAGTTTTTGTGGATTCGATTGCTGAGAGTGCGAGAGCTTCGGCTGTAAAGAATGATGCGTTTTCTTTCGCATTGGCCTTCATAAAAATTTTTTTGCCGTTGTTGAGCGTGAGACCGTAAGCCTTGTTGATGTCGCCACCTGTGAGCTGGTCTGTGCGTGCGATTGCGACGGAATTACCAAAAAGTGAGACTAAAGCCTGTGCGAGTGAATCAAAGTGTGGTGGAGTTTTGAACATGCGTAAATCTTACTCAGAATCATATTTTTTGTCGATAAACTTTAGATTACCCGAAGATGAACCTGTGGCGAGGTAGGACAAATGCATTATAATCGAATTTATATTGAAAATGGCGCGAAAGAATGAAACGGCTTACGAAGACACTCGTTTTGTGCTGCCGCGTGAGCGGCAAATGTATATAGTTACAAGCACAAAACGCGTGTAGCATGCTAGCATGCGGCTTCGATAAGCCGTTTTCATGACTGGAAGCCATTTTTGACAGCAAACATTTTCTAATGCGTTTGTCCTGATTACGAGACAGAGGATAAAAAATATTAAAATAAATTAAAAATTTCTTGTAGAATTTGTATGGAACGATATATAATAGGTAAGCAACTTTCTGCTGAAAAGGAAATCTATGGATAAAAGAAAAACTCTTATATTTTTAAGAAATTTTTCGCTTTGGCTTAGTGTTCTTTGTATATTTGTTTTGTTCGTATTTCTCTTGAGGTTTATCACAAATGGGATCGATAAGAATGATACAATCAAACCGCCTGCAGAGGTTCGTCATCGGGTTTTATTTATAAGTTCTTATGACCCGCTTTATTTTACCTACGATTCTCAGGTGAAAGGTCTCGAAAAAAGTCTTTATCCAAAAGGTATTGAATACGATGCGGTTTACATGTATTCGAATGCTCGTGGCGAAGCTTCAATCGATTTGTTCTACAATTTCATGAAAAAGCGCTTTTCCAAATCCAATATAAAAAAATACGAAGCGATCCTCCTTGGGGACGATGCAGCCCTGGAATTCGCACTCAAATATCAGAATGAGCTTTTCCCGAATCTGCCAATGATTTTCTTTGGCATAAACAATTATGACTTGGCTGTAGAGGCTTCAAAAAAAGCTAACGTAGCAGGTCTCTTTGAAAATGATTATCTGGAAGATACCCTGCGCCTTGCCATGTCACTTTTCCCTGAGCGAAAAACATTAATCGGTCTTCACGACCAGTCCGTCACAGGCAAAAACGATTACGAAATTTTCTGGTCTCTTCGCTCTAAATATCCGGATTATTCTTTCGTTGATTTGGATACATCTCTTTTTTCTCAAAATGATTTGATTTTCCTTCTTGCGGAGCTTCCAAAAGATTCGATTCTTTTTTACATGACATGTTATTCTGACAAGCAAAGTAATGTTTATTCCCTGCTTGCCCGCACAAGTACTCTTGTTCATTCGACATCGGCTCCGATTTTCAGAAATTATGTTGGCGGAGAAGGAATGGGCATTCTTGGCGGAGTGCGCATGGATGTTGAAGAGCAGTGTTATAAAGCTGGCGAAATGCTCAGTATTGTTTTGAGCAAAGGCGATATATCAAAACTGCCGCTCGATGAATGTACGGAAAGCCGCACGGTATTTGATTACAGCCTCATGAAGTCATTCAACTTGGATTTTTCTATTCTCCCCAAAGACACTATTTTCTATAATCAGCCGGTGTCTTTCATCTCTCAGTACGGTAAAATCCTTCCTATAATTGTAATGCTTTTTGTAACGCTTATCGTTATTCTTGTTTATTCAAAAATTGGTAAGACTCTTTCAATGACTTATATTAGCGAATTAAAGCAGTCTCAGCAGATTCTTTTGGATTCGCAGGAACAGCTTACTTATCAGGCCGAATATGATGAGATTCTTGATGTGCTGAACCGGCGCACAATAACGACCTGGCTTCGGGAAAATATGAAACCGGAAAGCGTGTATTCAGTCATTATCATTGATATTGATGACTTTAAAATGCTCAACGAAAATTACGGTCATTCACTTGCCGACAGTATTTTGCAGTACATTGTTGCGCTTCTCAAAGGAATGGTCGAGGATGGCGGCTGGAAGATTGCACGTTTTGGTGGTGATGAGCTTCTTCTTGTCGTTCCAGATGAAATTCTTGATATGGATTGCCAGATAGTCCGCCAGCTTTTCGCGGCTATTCGTGCGCCAATTCCTCTTGGTGATGAAAGCCTTGCGATTACGGCCAGTATGGGAGCATCTTGTTCCGATGGTGTTACGCCGCCGGAGCAGCATATTATCAACGCAGAGACGGCAATGTATGAGGCAAAGGCACGCGGTAAAAATGGCATCGTAATTTATGATGATAAAATGAAGGAAAAGGCTCTCGAGGAAATCCGCATCAAAGATAAATTGCAGTCTGCTTTTGACAACGACGGATTCTTCATGCTTTATCAGCCACAAATTGATACTCAGACAAAAGAAGTCAGCGGATATGAGGCTCTTGTGCGAATGAAGGAACCGGGCATTTATCCAGGCCAGTTTATTCCTGTTGCTGAGCGTAGCGGCTGGATTTGGCGTATCGGCCGAATCACTACTGAGCTTGTAATCAAGCAGCTTGCGGCATGGCGTGAGCAGGGGAAAACCTTGCATCCAGTTTCAGTCAATTTCTCTTCAAATCAGCTCAATGATCACGGTTATGTTGATTTTGTCGAGGATTTGCTCAACCGCTATGATATTCCGCCTCACTACCTTGAAATTGAAATTACAGAAGGCCTGTTCCTCGAAAAGAGCGTTCTTGCTGATGATATTTTCCGTCGTTTCAAGAATCTCGGAATCCGCCTGCTCATGGACGATTTCGGAACTGGATATTCTTCACTTGGCTACCTCACATACATTCCGGTTGATGTAATCAAGCTCGACAAGTCTTTGGTTGATACATATCTCGTTGACGGCAAGGATTCATTTATCCGCAATATAATTCATCTTATGCACGATCTTGATAAAAACATGATTATCGAGGGTGTTGAGGAAGAGCGGCAGTTCTTGCGTTTAAAAGAATTCGGTGCTGATACAATCCAGGGCTACTTCTTTTCTAAGCCAATCCCCGCAGACGAAGCAATTGATTTTAAGGTCAAATAGGCTTATTCTCGCGCAGCTTTCATTGCTACTTTTGCGTTGTACATTTTTTCGTCTGCGGATTCGAGTGCCTTTTTAAAATCAGCCGGACTGTGCGGTGTGAAGAATTCAAATCCGTAGGCTGCAGAAAATTTATGTTCGCATTCTTCCTGATTGGCTATGGCTTCGTCAAAATTGTGCAGCATAGTCATTATGTTCTCACGGTGGAAATTGTTGCAGACACATACGAATTCGTCGCCACCGATTCTGTAAATTTTGCCCATGGTGCCAACTACTTTTACAAGACAGTCACAGAAGGCTTTAATCACCTTGTCGCCGATTAAATGTCCGTAGTTGTCGTTGAGCTTTTTGAGGTTGTTCATGTCAAATACAATCAGACAGTATTCTCCTTGTGGGCGTGTCTGTTCATTAAAGTTGTCAATCAGTGTGTACCAGGCGGTTTTATTGTTCACTCCTGTGGCGATGTCCACGAAAGCAAGTGTTTTGTACATGGCCGCCTTGTTTACTTCCTCAAAAATTTTGAGCTCTTTTTGGTAGGTGATAAGAATCATCCAGATAAAACAGAAGGCGATTCCGAAACTCATGAGTGAATTGAAAAATTTGTTGTTGAAGAGTGAGACCGCTGTAAATGCGAATATGGTCATGGAAAAAATCATTGAGAGGATGAAGAGGTATTTTAACTTGCTGTTTTTTATCAGCTCGCCCCTTGCCAAAATTTTGAATGCATAGATACATGTTGCCAGATAGACAACGTGTGATGCAAAATTTGTGTTTGTGAGGGCGCGGATTCCAAAAATCTGAAGCACATATTGAGTGGAAACGATTGTGACTGTAATCCAAAAAAATATTCTCAGGAATTTGTTGTCTTTTTTTACGGAAATGCTTCTCATGAAAAGAAGGGTAAAAAGCGGAATAAAGAGCTGGGAAAGATATTTGAGACACCACAAAAAGTGGAGCTTGCCGGTAAAGAAAAGGAGAAGACTTGAATCATCAATCTGCCAGCATCCTATTCCGAATGTAAGAAGGCCAAGATGAAGCAGAGTGTAGTCTTTTTTGTTCGTATGCGCAAAAAGGTTGTGTGTTCCGAATAGAAAAATCGAAACGATGATGAACATTACTCCGAGAAAAAAGTTTGTGATGTGCTTCCAGATAATCGTGAAGAGAATTTGGGTTTTGTCGCCATAAAAAGCTTCCTCAAAATCACCGGCCGTAGATTTTAGAAGGGCCTCTGTCTCGATGCAGATTATGGATTCTGATGAAAACGGCGGTAAAGTCACCAGATTGTAGACAGGATGATATGACAGTATGTTTTTGGGTTTGATTTTGTTCTGGTATGTGTAGACAATCTGGTCGTTCAGCTTGATCCGCACGTTCTGGTGATGTGAGTAAAAGCAGAATGACTGGCAGCTTTTTTGCTCTGGAGGCAGTCTGTGATAGATTGCAGATTTGTTGTCGCTTGAAGTGATATTTGCAGGGAGAGACGGAATTTGAACTTCGTTGCCATTGGAATCGTAGTAAAACCAGCCTTTGTTAAAGGATTTGTCCTGGCATTGTATTATTTGTGCGTCTGAATTTGTCTGGCCGAAAAAAAGAATGTATATACCTGTTAGGGATAATATGATGAGAAGAAATTTAAATACTAAAGAATCCAGTTTGTGCGCGCTTTTCATCATTCTTATTAATTATAAGACAATATAATGAAATGATAAATAGAAGAGCTCTGATTTCGAGACAAAATCTTCCATATATTATATACTTAAATTATGGCAAAAACATTTGACGACAAGAAAATCATTTACACGATGGATCGCGTTTCTCGCGCGTATGGAACAAAAGTTGTTTTAAAAGACATTTCCATTTCTTACTATTATGGGGCAAAAATCGGCGTTATCGGTGAAAACGGTGCCGGTAAATCTTCACTTTTTAAAATTTTTGCAGGAATCGATAAAGACTACACAGGCGAAACCAAGCTTCTTCCGGGCTATTCAATGGGCTATCTTGAGCAGGAGCCATACCTTGAGCCAGGCAAAACCGTCCTTGAAGTCGTAAAAGAGGGGGTCAAGCCAATCACAGATTTGCTGGCTGAATTCGACAAAGTAAACGAAGCTTTCGGCGACCCGGATGCCGATTTTGACAAACTTTGTGCTCGCCAGGCTGAGATTCAGGAAAAGCTTGATGCCGCAGATGCATGGAATCTTGATGCAAACCTTGAGCTGGCTATGGACGCTCTCCGATGTCCTCCGGGAGATCAGGTTGTAGACGTTCTTTCTGGTGGTGAACGCCGCCGTGTTGCTCTCTGCCGCCTGCTTTTGCAGAAGCCGGACATTCTTCTTTTGGACGAGCCGACCAACCACCTAGATGCTGAGACAGTCGCATGGCTTGAGCGGCACCTCAAAGATTATCCTGGCACAATCATCGCAATCACTCACGACCGCTACTTCCTTGACAATGTTGCGGGCTGGATTTTGGAAATGGATCGTGGCGAAGGCTATCCTTTCAAAGGAAATTACTCAGAGTGGCTTGAAGCCAAAGAAAAACGCCTTGCCCTCGAAGAAAAACAGGCTTCAACACGCCGTCGAGAGATGCAGGAAGAGCTGGAGTGGATTCATGCGGGTGCAAAAGGAAGGCAGGCAAAGCACAAGGAACACATCACCAAGTACGAGGCCTTGCTCGCCGAAGAATCAAAGCGCGTTCAGCTTAAAGACACACAGATTTCAATTCCGGCAGGTCCTCGCCTGGGCAGCGTCGTAATTGATGCAGAAAAACTCACAAAATCATTCGATGACAAGCTCTTGTTTGAGAATCTTGACTTTCATATTCCGGCAGGCTCAGTTGTTGGAATCGTCGGCCCGAACGGTGCTGGTAAAACAACATTGTTCAAGATGATTGCAAGTGCCGCAGGTCAGGAAATTGAGCTTCCGGACGGAAAGATGGGCAAGGAGCTTCCTGATTCAGGCTCAATCAAAGTGGGCGACACAGTTAAGCTCGTCTACGTTGACCAGATGAGGAGCAAGCTTGACCCGAATAAAACAATCTATGAAATGCTTTCTGGTGGAAGCGATTTGGTTAAGCTTGGTGCAGTTGACGAAAAAGGAAGGGCGGTGAACGGAGCTGTCCGCGAAATCAACGCGCACGCATACTGCTCTTGGTTCAACTTTAACTCAGCCGAGCAGAACAAAAAAATCTCAGTTCTTTCTGGTGGAGAAAAGAACCGCCTCAACATGGGCATGATGTTCAAGGAAGCCGGAAACGTGCTCATGCTCGACGAACCTACGAACGATCTCGACATCACCACAACTCGTTCCCTCGAAGAAGCCATCAATAGCTTTGCGGGTGTAGTTCTCGTAATCAGCCACGACCGCTACTTCCTCGACCGAATCTGTACGCACATTCTCGCATTTGAGAACAACTCGGAAGTTCACTTTGTTGAGGGCAGCTGGTCTGATTATGTTGAATGGCGCAAGACTGTTCTTGGAATTGACGATGATGTTCCTCACAAGACAGTTTATCGTAAGCTCACGCGCTAAGGATTGTAGGGGCGCGAAGCGTTGCCGAAGGCAATGCCAACCCCGAAAAGCCTGACCGCCGCTTGTCGGCGGGAGCGCCCTTTAAAAACAAAAATCCCGCCTGTTCATTGTGCAGACGGGATTTTGCTTTTTATGACAAGTTTTGTTTATTTTGCTTATTTTGTCTGGCTTGGGTGTTTGATGTGTGCGGCTCCCAAAACTGAGCCTGCTACTGCAGTGATAATTCCTGCCAAAACCAAATATCCGCCAACGCTTGTGTATCCGAAAATTGGTGTTACCGGGCTTGTGTAGAATTTTGTGTAAGCGCCGAACATATCCGTGAGTGAAGGTGCGATTGAAATGATTGAGGCGATTTCAAAAGCAAGTGCAAGCAATGTGACGAAGATGTCGCCGACGATTGTCTTTGTGCAGAAGAACAACGCGATTCCTGCGATTGAGCAAAGCCATGTGATTACGATAAAAGTTGAGTTGTAAGCAGATGGTGCTTTGTTGAAGTAAGAAGCGGCTCCAAAGACGTTCTTCAATACTGTTCCTGATTCATCTTTGAGGAAAAATGTTGGAATCATAAATCCGACAAAAGTAAGAACCATTCCTGCAAGAAAAATTACTCGGTCGATCGAGCGTTCTTTCTTTAAAGTTTCAAAATATTTCATTTTATTCTCCTTAGAAAAGTAAAAGCTATATTTTAATTATATACCATTCCGGCAGTTTATTAATCACAATTTTTGTACTATAATGACCAACATGAGTACAATTTACGAAAAAGCACTTGAAAAACATGTAGAATGGAAGGGCAAAATTTCAACTGAATTGAAAATGCCTTTGGAAAATCGTGATGACCTTTCTGTAGCTTACACTCCTGGAGTTGCAGAACCTTGCCGTCAGATTCATAAAAATCCTGATGATGCGTATAAATACACATGGAAAGGTAATACTATTGCCGTAGTTAGTGATGGAACTGCTGTTCTTGGCTTGGGCGACATCGGTCCTGCGGGCGGTCTTCCTGTAATGGAAGGAAAATGTGTCCTTTTCAAAAAATTCGGCGGAGTTGACGCTGTTCCTCTCTGCATTGACACAAAGGATCCTCAGGAAATCATTAAATTCTGCAAACAGATTGCCCCGACTTTCGGCGGAATCAACCTTGAGGATATTTCGGCTCCTCGCTGCGTTGAGATTGAGCGCGCTTTGATTCGTGATTTGGACATTCCTGTTTTCCACGATGACCAGCACGGAACTGCAATCGTTGTTACAGCTGCCGTAATCAACTCCCTCAAACTCACTGGCAAAAAAGCAGAGGATTGTAAGGTTGTTGTCTCTGGCGTTGGAGCTGCAGGCTCATCAATCATGCGAATGCTTTACAATCTCGGTATCCGCAAAATCTACGGATTCGGAAGCAAAGGCATCATCCTCAAAGAAGACTACGACAAATACGACTTCCTCAAAAAAGAAATCACTGAATTCACAAACCCAGAAAACAAACGTTACACACTCGCAGAGGCAATGAAGGGTGCTGATATTTTCGTTGGCGTTTCTGTTCCTGGTGTTGTCACAGAAGAAATGGTCAAATCAATGGCTCCAAAATCAATCGTTCTTCCAATGGCAAACCCAGAGCCTGAAATCACTTATGAAAAGGCAAAGGCTGCTGGAGCTTACATTGTCGGAACTGGCCGAAGCGATTATCCGAACCAGATTAACAACGTTCTTGCTTTCCCAGGTCTTTTCCGTGGCGCACTTGATTGCCGTTCACGCAAAATCACCGAAGAAATGAAGATTGCTGCCGCACGCGGATTGGCTTCACTCATCAGTGACGCGGAACTTAATCCTGATTTGGTAATTCCAAGCGCATTTGACGAGCGTGTTGCTCCAACAGTTGCAAAAGCCGTTGCCGAAGAAGCGCGAAAAGCAGGTCTGGCAAGAATCTAAGGTTTTTGAGAAGATGAACATTCGTATTCTTGAAATGCCCTTGGATTACGGTGCAAGCCGCCACGGTGCCGATATGGGCCCTTCTGCTATTCGTCTTGCCGGAGTTAAGGAGCGAATCGAAGGGCTTGGCCACAAAGCCGTGCAGTGTTTTTCACCTATTCAGATAAATCCGCAGGAATTTGAGTCTGTTGGGAATCCAAAGGCAAAATATCTTGCGCCGATTGTGCGTGCAAACACTCAGCTCGCCGAAGAAGTCGAAAAAGCTGCTTCATGCGGGGATTTTCCACTTATTTTGGGTGGCGATCATTCGATTGCGCTCGGCTCTATTGCGGGGCTTTCTGCGGCCTACAAAAAGAAGGGCCTTAAGCTTGGCATTCTGTATGTTGATGCGCACGGTGATTTTAACACGGACGAAACCAGCCCCAGCGGAAACATTCACGGTGAGTGCATGTCTGCAAGCTGCGGTTACGGCCTTCCTGAGCTTACCAATTTATATTTTGACGGCCAGAAGGTTGATCCGCGGAACGTCTGCTATGTCGGGCTTCGAAGTGTTGATGAAGGCGAGCGCGAGCTTATGAAACAGGCCGGAGTCAAAGCCTACACGATGACCGACATTGACCGCCAGGGCTTTAACGAAGTCATGCGGCATGTACTCAGATTTTTCAAGCAGAAGGTTGATGTAGTTCACGTAAGCTTTGACATGGACTGTCTTGATCCGATGTACGCACCGGGAACAGGCTATCAGCTTCCGGCCGGCATGACAAACCGTGAGGCACTTCTTTTAATGGAAGAAATGTGCGAGCTCGGTATGGTACGCTCTGCCGAAATCGTGGAAGTAAATCCTGTCCTGGACGTTCGCAATCAGACGGCTGCCTTTGCAGTGGATTTGATTGCCCGCCTTTTGGGCGAAAAGATTTATTAGGGGCGCAATCAATTTCCTGCCGCTGTTCCGTGGTTCGCTAACGCTCATTGCCTTTGGCAACGCTTCGCGCCACTCCATAGCGGGCGCCGCATTTTACGGTAAAACACACAATCCTTTGCCTCGGAAAGAAGATTCCGGGGCATTTTTTTTGGCTGTGTAAAATTCGCCCATATAGAACCATCCGATTCTGCCGTTTGCAAGCGGGACTTTTTCTCCGCCGAGCCAGAAGATTTTGGATTTGTCTTCGGGGAGAGACTTTTTGAAAATTTCGTCTCGTTTTGCTTCGTATTTTTCGATTATTTTTTCAATAAAATCTTTGGGAACGGTTGGCTTTGAAACCGGGAACTCGAACCATTTCTGAACAGGCTTTTCCAAGTCTTCGCCATGCATCCACTGGTTGAGCGAGTAATCAAGAAAGGCTCCGTATTTCTGTGATTTTTTTTCGCCTTCAAAGTGAAGGCCGTTTTTGGCAAAGAGAGGAGCGTTTTGTTTTTCCTGAGGATCGATTGGCTTTAAGTCCTGGATTTTGCCCTCTGTCCATTCTTTGTAAACTCGGGAGTGACGCGTGAGCACGAACTTGTGCCAGAAACATGAATCCAAAAGTCCGTTTGCGTAGAACTGGCGCAGTGTTTCCATGGAGTTGATTAAATCCTGCTCCTTTTCCCACCAGTACCCGTAAATCATGTAAGCGTGCACGAGAATTCCCGCTTCCTTGAAAGCGCAGCAGGCTCCAACGATTGATTCCAGATCCGTGCCTTTGTGAATTGCGTTGAGCCCATTACCTGTGGCAGATTCAAGCCCTGCCGAAACTCCGATTAGGCCTCCGTAAGCAAGAAAATCCGCCACATCACGTGTAAAATTCTTTTCAAAACGTACGTTTCCCCACCAGGTAATCGGCGAGCCGTGCGCAATATTTTCGCGCGCAAACTGAATCATCATGGCTGGAGGCATTGCTTCATCAACGAAGTGGATTCCATAAACGCCTTTTTCCTTGCATTGTGCAAATATGCCATTGTATAACTTACTAACGTTCGTTGGGCAGTATCCTTTGACATAATCGAGCGTGACATCGCAGAAAGCACATTTGTGCCAGTAGCAGCCGTGGGCCATATAAGCCTTAATCCAGCTTCCATCCGACCAGAGCCGGTGCATTGGGTTCGTGTCATCAATCAGCCGTGGATACTGAGAAAAATCAATATCCGAGAAATCAGGAATCAGACTTGAAGTAACTTCTTTTTCGTAAGCTAACGACTGTTCGTATGCAGGCAAGTTTTCATCAAGTGGCGGAATGATTCCGTTTTTGGTGAATTGCCTGAGCTTGAAAATGGGATTATTCTCCGCAGGAGACTGGTTCAGTAAGTCTTTATAGCTTGCATATCCCCGGTCATAGCAAATTGCGTCGCAATATCTAGCTAACGAAGGTTCGTTTGTTTCTCGTAACTCTGTGTTTATAAATCCGCCACCAAAGCAAACATAAACTGAGTCGCTAAAGTGTTTTTTGAAAAAACGCCCAGTGGCAAGAGCGGCCGCAAATGTTCCAGCAAAAGGAATTGAGATAAGGACGAGAAGTTTTTCCGGGGCGTTGCGGGGTGTCCCCGCAGAAGGGGTAGCGGAAAACGCCGCAGGCGGTTGTAGCGAGGGGGTGTCTTCCCCCTTTGGATTCTGAACCGCTTTTCCTTCCAAAAACAGATTTTCCAACAATGGAATGTAAAACTCTTTGAGAATCGGGCTGTCCGCGCCTTTTTTGACTTCAGCAAAACTTGATTCACTTACTGTAAGGCTTTCGGCATAGCGCACGAGCGAGAAATTCTTGTCAAAGGCAATCGTGATAAAATCAGCCAGATCCGCCAGTGCAAAACTTGCAAGCGAGCGCGCATCGTCTGTGGTCAAATCGTGGTTCAAATTGGCAAGATATGTTTCCATACGGGAGCCACGTGGAACATGTGCGCCAAAAACAAATCGGTGTGCATTCTCGTATCCCGAAGAAATGTTCTCTCGTGAGCCAGGACGCAAAATTGCCGTGATAAAATCAATCCATTCAATCCATAAATCTTTTTGGGAGACATAGCGGCGCAAATTGAAAGCCGTTGCTTCATCGCCGGATTTTTCGGCCTGGTCGGCAAGTTTCAATGCGTTTTCTGAACAAAGTGAAAAAAGTTTTGTAAGACCTGCCCGTGAAAAAATCTCATAATAAAGTTCCAGGCTCAAATCAAGCCAGCGGGTTTTGTGACCGAGAGACTTGAAAAAAGCGGAAAGATACGCCCCGCTTGGATAAGCCGTGTTGAGCTGCACGATTGGTGGCTGGAGGATAAGAACATCTGGTTTCTGATTCGGTTTTTCTTGTGACATTTTTCTTTCCGATTAAAATTTTGCCTTTATTTCTTCGAGCACTTTCAAATCCGCGATTGCATCTTCGAGCGGTGAGACAAGCTCGCTCTGACCGTCCAAAAAATCCACGGCGTTCTGAACCATTCCGCTGAAATATCCGGTCTTTTTGGGAAGCTTGAGCTTTTGCTTTGTGAGCGAATAAAATCCTGTGTAAAGTTTGGATTCTTTGCGAAGATAGAATTCAAAGATTCCGTTCCCGACAACGATTTTACCCAAGGTGCCTAAGATTTCAAGCCGGAACTCAAAGAATTTGCTTCGTCCGCTCATTTTAAAAGTGACTTCCGGGATTGTTCCGAACCTTGTTGCTACCGATTGGTAGTGTGCCGAAAAGTTTCTGACAATTCCTTTTTCGTCTTTGTGGATTCCAGATACAATTGGGTTTGTCAAAACTGGTGTAACTACCGACTGTTCGTTAGATTCGTTTTTCCCAAGAATATATTGCAAAATATCAACCAGATGTGTTCCGTCATGCAAAAGGGAATAAGTTCCGTCTTTTTCAAATTCGCTTCCATAAATCCTAAGCCCTGAATCCAATTCTCCTGTTACGGATTGTATGTCGCCAATTTTATCAATTAAACTTACGACCGATAGATAGTCTTTTGCAAATCGACGCTCATGATTCACCATTACGGGCACGCCAAATTCCACGGCCTTTGCACGGATTTTTTCGGCTTCCTCCGAATTGAGCGCGACAGGCTTTTCCAGAATCACGAGCTTTGGCTTGTATTCAATTGCTTTGAGACATTCTTCGAGATGATTATCTTCGTTGACAGCAACCGTGATAATATCGAGGCAGGTAACGTTTTCATAAAGTTCTTTGCTGGTTGGAAAAACGAGCGTGAAATCTTTTTTGCCGTTGTGCTTTTTAACATATTTCCGCCAGTTTTCAAGATTCTCTTCGTTTGAGTCGGCGGCGGCAATCAGCTTGATTCTTTTGTTGTTGAGAAGAGCCATTGTGTGACTTGCGGGCTGCTCACGTTTTTTGTCAAATCCGAGTGAAAATCCGATTCGCCCTGTACCTACAATCGCGGCATAATAAAGCTTTTTTTCCATACATTTATTATAAGGAAGCATTTGCCTTTGTGCTAGTTTTTTATTATCTTTGTTTATAGAAGAATCCAAAGAGGTATCTAAATGGCAGAAGAATGTACCCACAACTGTTCGACTTGTGGCTCAAATTGTAAATCAAAAGACTTGCGTGCGACTCTCCGAGAAGGAAGCTGCGTTAAAAAAGTAATAGGCATTGTCTCTGGAAAAGGCGGTGTTGGCAAATCCCTTGTAACGGCTTTGCTCGCTTCAAAAATGCGAAAGGCTGGCTTTAAAACAGCTATTCTTGATGCCGACATCACAGGCCCTTCAATCCCGACAAGTTTTGGCGTGAGCGACCAAAAAGCAACTGGCGACAAAACTGGCACAATTTACCCGGTAAAAACCGAAACTGGAATTCAGCTCATGAGCATGAATTTCCTTCTCGAAAAAGAAACTGACCCTGTTTTGTGGCGTGGGCCTGTAATCGCGGGCGCGGTCAAGCAGTTCTGGACGGATGTAGAATGGAAGGACATTGATTTTATGTTCGTTGATATGCCTCCTGGAACCGGTGATGTTCCGCTCACAGTTTTCCAGTCACTCCCGATTGACGGAATTGTGGTCGTGTCGTCTCCTCAGCAGCTCGTTCGCGTAATTGTTGAAAAAGCTGTAAAAATGGCCAGCATGATGAAAGTGCCGATTGTTGGCCTTATCGAAAACATGAGCTATGTAAAATGTCCGCATTGCAACGAAGAAATAAAAGTATTCGGTGAAAGCAACATCAACGGAATCGCAAAAGACTACGGAATCCCGGTTCTTGCCCGAATTCCGATGAGCGAGGACATTTCAAAGGCAATTGATGAGGGGGATGTTGAGCGGCTCGACGCAGATTTTATGGATGCAGCAGTAGATTTGATAAAAGCGATGTAAACAAGAGAACTGAATTATAAGCAATTTTATATTGAAAATGGTGCGAGGGAATGAAACGGCTTACGAAAACACTCGTTTTGTGCTGCCGCGTAAGCGGCAAACGTATATAGTTACAAGCACAAAACGCGTGTAGCATGCTAGCATGCGTTTTCGATAAGCCGTTTTCATGACTGGGAGCCATTTTTCAATGAGGAAAGATTTATAATGCAGTTGCTCTGTGTTGAAACACTCCGCAATCTCTAAAATTTGGATAATTTATGAAACTTCTTCTTGCGCCGATGGATTCTATTACTCACCAGGCTTTCCGCAACCTTGTGGAAAGGTTTGGTGGATGTGATGAATACTTCAATGAAATGATAAATGCCTCTTCTTTGCTGAATAACGGCCCGTGGGAAAAATTTTATTTGCTTGAAGGACCCAAGCCGGAAAAGTTTGTCTGGCAGCTCACCGATAAAAACGGCGAGAAAATGGCTCTTGCGGCTGGTGTTCTGGCTGAGCGCGGCGGAATTGGTGTGGACTTGAACATGGGATGCTCGGCTCCGCAAATTGCAAATACTGGTGCTGGAATTGCGTGGATGACAAAGCCAATTTCAGAGACTCAGGCGATGGTTCACGGCGTAAAATCTGCGCTCGAAAATTCCGCAAAAGACGGCCTGCCATCAAAAAGACTTTCCGTAAAGCTTCGTCTTGGCGATCAGGATTTCACTCTCGAGAAATTCTTTGAATTCACGGATATGCTCGTTGGCGAGGGAGTTCAGATGCTCAGTCTTCATCCGCGTACCAAAAAAGAAAAATATCGTGAGCGCGCCCGCTGGAATTTCGTGGAAGAACTTGCCCTTCGTTATCCGCAGATTCCTGTCAATCTCAATGGCGATGTAAAAGACACTGCAAGTTTTGAGGAAGCTCAAAAAGCCGCGCCCCACGCAAACGGAATAATGATTGCCCGTGCCGCGGTTCAAAAGCCCTGGATTTTCGCCCAGCTCAGGTCTGGGGCCGGAAACTCTTGTGGGCCAATCGACTGTGAACAGATTGCGCTTGATTTCATCGACGATGTGGAGCAATGTCAGCCCCCTGAATTCTGGAAAACCCGTCTTCAGAGATTCTTCGCATATTACTGCTTAAATTTCAGCTTTGGGCATTATTTTCAAACTCAGATGATAAATGCAAAAGACAATGATGACGCCCGCTCTCGTGTAAAAGAATATTTTTGTAAGTGCCCTGATGACAAAATCCTAAAAATATGATAGTAATACTCTCAAAAGTGTTATACCCTTGTCTTTTTTTAAAATTATGTTAAAATATTTTAAATCAAAGAGAGTGGATCATAATAGCTAAAAGGAGGCTGGTTCGTTGCCTTCTTGCACCGCTGCTAACGCGGACTTTTTATAGGAGCATTTTATGAAAGTTAAATTTTTTGCTATTGTATCAGTTTGGTTTGCATCATTTGCTCTTGCTGCTCAGACGGCAAATGATATTGCCAAAGTTTTTTGTGATTTGGACAGGGTTCCTGATTACAATTATTCCACTTTAATTCTTGAAAATATCGAAAAAGACGGAAAAAGAGAAGTTCTAGAAATTCACCAATATGGAAGTGGAGTTGATAACGGGCTCAAAAATGTCGCATTTGATTTCAAAGCACCTGCAAGTGTAAAAGGTATGCGAGTTCTTCAGCTCGAAAAACTCAAAAAAGCAGATGACCGCTGGGTTTATATGCCAAAACTCCGCCAGTCACGCCGAATCCCAATGACGGAGCGTACAAAGTCTTTTGGTGGTACCGAATTTACATATAACGATATGACAATCCGCAATGAGGACGAAGATAAAAATGAAATCGTTGAGGATGAGGCTAAAATCACTGTTAACGGTAATTCGTATTTATGCTGGAAGATGAAGTCAACTCCATACAAAAAGAGCGAAGTTGAATATTCTTACCGCATGTCATGGTTTGATAAAAAGACATACATTCCAGTCCGAATCGAATACTATGATTCAAAAAACAAGATGATTAAACTTTATGAATGTCTCAAAATTGAGATGGTAAAAGGTGCTACAGGAATTGAATATCCTCTCCGCCGTTCAAATTCCATCTCTAACCTTGTCACAGGGCGAAAGACAATTGCTACTGTTAAGGATTTCGTATTCGATGAGCCGATTTCGGACGCATATTTTGCACAGCATTGGCTTACAACTGGTAAGGCTCCTAAAATTAAAGGCAAAAAATAAAATATTTATTGAAGAAAACTTAAAAAACTTGCATATATATTTTATTTGTTATAAAATGATGTATCATTTAAAACAAGGGGCTTTATCATGGCTTTAAAGAAATCTTATTCAAAAGACAAAAAAACTTGTAACGTAACATTCACAGTATCTCCAGAAGCCGCTCAGGGCGCAAAAACAGTAACAATCGCTGGAGATTTCAATAGCTGGAGCAGCACCGAAACACCACTCAAAAAAGGTAAGGACGGTTCTTTCTCTGTTAAGCTTTCACTTGACGCTGGCAAAGAATATCAGTTCCGATACCTTCTTGATGGTTCTCGTTGGGAGAATGATTGGGCTGCAGATAAATATATTCCAGCACCATTCAGCTCAACTGACAATTCTGTAGTTATCTGTTAAATTTTTATAAAATACAAAAGGCACTCTTCGCGAGTGCCTTTTTTTGTCAAAGCCGCCACATGGAGGTGGCGTAAAAGCAAAGAGAGAAAATTCAAACGGCAAAGTCAACGATATTTGCCGTGTTTGCCTTTAGGTGAACAGAATTTTCTCGTATGAACTTAAAATCCATGGAGGGATTTTAAGTTCACGGCACATGAATTACTTCACGAGGTTTCGAGCCATTTGCAGGGCCAACGATTCCTCGTGCTTCCATGTCCTCAACAAGCCGGGCTGCACGGTTGTAACCGATTTTGAGTCTTCGCTGAATGTAACTTGCGCTTGCTTTTCCTGCCTGGATTACAATCTGCAATGCCTGATCGTAGAGCGGATCTTCTCCGTCGCTGAACAAACCTGGCTCTTCCTCAACGTCTTCATCATCATCAACAAAAATTTCATCATCAATGTAGTCCGGGCCGCCGAATGATTTTACATAATCAACTACGCGTTCAACTTCATTGTCTCCGACCAATGTTCCCTGAATTCGGGTTGGAATCGGGTTGACGGCAGAGGTGTAGAGCATATCGCCTTTGCCAAGCAATTTTTCTGCACCGACTGAATCTATGATGATGTTAGAGTCTGTTCGGCTTGCAACCATGAATGCGATTCGGCTCGGAATATTTGCCTTGATAAGACCTGTGATTACGTTTACCGAAGGTCGTTGGGTTGCAAGAACAAGGTGGATTCCTACTGCACGGCTCATTGCTGTGAGTCGGGCTACGCTTGTTTCAAGTTCTTTTCCGCTTGTTGCCATTAAGTCTGCAAACTCATCGATAATCACTACGATGTAAGGCAATTTTTCGGTTGCGATTCGACGTTCTCGGATTCGTGTGTTGTAGCTCATAATGTCACGCACGCCCATTCCATCGAGCAGGGCATATCGGCGTTCCATTTCGCAGATACAATACTGCAAGACTTGCAAAGCTCGTTTTGGCTCGGTTACGACAGGTGTGAGCAAATGAGGAATATCGTTGTAAAGCTTCAATTCAACCACTTTCGGATCAACCATAATCAGCTTGACGTCCTGAGGTGAGCGATTGTACAAAATCGAAAGAATAATTGAATTTACACAGACAGATTTACCTGCACCTGTTGCGCCCGCAATCAAGAGATGCGGAGTTTTTGCAATATCGATAATCTGAGACTGGCCGGAAATATCTTTTCCCAAAATGACTGGAATTGCCATTTTTTTGTATTCCGGCAGGTTCTGCTCAATAATTTCACGGAATGATACGATTGCCCGCTCTTTGTTCGGAATTTCGATTCCAACTGCATGGCGGCCTGGGATTGGAGCTACGATTCGGACTGATTTTGCGGCCAGTGCAAGCGCAATGTTATCCTGCAAGTTAACGATTTTGCTGAGTTTTACGCCCGGAGCCGGGAGCAATTCAAACATCGTGACTACAGGGCCTTTTCGGATTCCTGTGACTTCTGCTTCAATTCCGAATTCATTTAAAGTCTGCTTGAGGTTTTCACCGGCTGCCTTTGTCTCGTCATCAATTCGCCAGTATTCTTCGTTTTCAAATTTTTCGAGCAAATCTGTCGGAATTTTGTACTGACTCAATTTACGGATTTGAGGAGTATTTTCCTTTTCTGCCTCACCATTTGCTGTAGTATTTGCCGGCTGTGCCAGATTATTTTTTGCAGCGAATTCTTCCGGATTTTTGACAACCGGGTTTGCGGCGGCATCTGCTTCCATCTGTGAGAAAATGTCTTCTACGCCCAAAGGTTCTTCTTCATCTTCTTCGGTCTCGAAAGGCTCATCTTCTGCGCTTTCCTGAACATTCTCGCTCTGAGTTTCTGCGATGTCTTCGATGTTGATAAAATCAGCAGGATTTTCATCCTCTTCCGGATATTCAATGACATCCGGCTCTGAAATAACTTCTTCCTCGGTTTCTGGCTCTGCTTCGTTTTCAAGTTCCATCTCTGTGTCTGGAACTTCTTCAAAATCAAGATCGGAGTCAAAATCTTCTTCGGTTTCAGGTTCGTCTTCTTCCGGGAGATTGTCTTGTGGAAGCTCATCCTGTTGAAGTGCATCTGGAATATCTTCAAAAAAGTCTTCGTCTTCTGGATGAGATTCTTCTTCGGAAAGGTCGTCATAATCTGGTTCATCAAAAGAAACAGGGCTGACATCATCCATTTCGTCAAACTCATCCTGAAAATCCTCGGAATTTACAGGAATTTCAGTTTCTTCGATAAAATCAGGCTCGTTGAGTTCTTCGCCGGCAGATTCCGTTTGTGTCTCAGGTTCTTCTGCGATTTCGGTCTCTTCTGATGAAGCAGGTTCGTCGAAGTCATCGATGACAGTTTCGGTTTCAGTTTCAGGTTCTTCTGCAGTTTCGGCCTCGTCCATTAAAACTGGCTCGTTGAAGTCGTCACTGGCAATTTCTGTTTCTGTCTCAGTCTCTTTTTCTATGATTTCAGGTTCTTCTTCAAAAACTGGTTCTTCGTGCTCTTCGCGGGCGTCTTCCTCAGCTTCGATTTCGTCCTCGCTTTCAACATCTTCATCGTCTGGGATAGCCACATCCCGGAACCGGCTTTCCTCTGCAGGGGCATCAAAACCGGCTTCTTTTGTAATTTCCGGCTCTTCGACAACGGTCTCATCTTCCACAATCTCTTTCTGCTGATCAAAAATGTGGTCAAATGGAGAAGGCTCTTCTGGGAGCTCCGGCTCGGCAAAATCATCTTCATCGAGAAGTTCTTCCTCTGTAACTGATTCCGGCACGGCCTGCTCATCCTCAAAAGTCTCGTGCTCAATAATTGTCGGCTCATCGACGAGCGTTGCGTCATCGTCCGGCTTTTTTACACCTGGCTTTCCGTCATTAATCAAATCCTTGAGGACTTCTTTTTGTTCAAGGAAAAGGCGGTCTTTTGAAAGGTCGAGCGATTCTTCCTTTGGTTCATTTTTCTTGTTGAGTGAGAAAAATTTTCTTCGGGCAGGAGTTTTTTCATCTTCATCAAAGAAAATTTCTTCATCATTTTCAAAATATTCATCAGCCGGGTCCGTCTCTTCATTTTCCTGGGCGGGAATTTCTTCGTCAGTTTTGTTCAAATGACTGTGAGAGAGAAGTTCTTTTGTTTCTGCAGTTTCAATCAGTGAATTTTCAATGACATCACCCAAAATTGAAAGAAGCAGATATTCGGCGGCAATAATCAGTGAACCAATAAGCAGGGTAGAACTTATTTTAACCAGCATTACGGTATCGCTGTCGTTTGCGAAAATCATTCGGCAGATATGCTCGATGGCATCAAGGGTAAAGAATGGAACTATTGAGCCGATCAGCACGACTCCGTTCCTGAATCTCCATTTTGCATTGAAACATTGCACTCCGGCAAAAATCAGAAAAATCGGAATACAAATTGACGTGAAGCCGTAGACACCGGTGAACATTTTGCCTAAGGCATAGAATATCGTGTTTTTGGCAGGACTGATTTGTCCGAAATCAACTGCGACTAAAAGTAATGATACAGAAATTAATGCTGCGAGAACGAAAAGTAAGATGCCCGCAACAATTGAACATTTTTGACACTTCATACTTTATGATTATCGGATAATTCGCTATACTATTTTAGTGAGTGAAAATAATTTTAAATGTAATTTTTGCAAAGTTTGTAACGGAAAGGGATGTATCAGTCAGCTCCCGGGTATGGGCGGTGTCCGTAATAACGAAAATTTCATCCTCAACTGTTCGGCATGGCAGACTGTACGCAACAATAATATAGAAAGAATTAAACAATTTCTTGACCTGGAGCCGGAATTCCGAATCCCGCAACTCACTATTGCGCCAATGACAGGTGCTGTGGAAAACATTGGTTTTGCCCGGGAGTCTGATTTTTACGACGCGATTATCCAGGCGATGCACAAGGTTGGAGTAGGGCTTTCGATTGGTGACGGTTATCCCGATGAAAAACTCAAATTCGGAATCCAAGCCTTACAGAAAATCAAAACCGAAGCTCCCGAAGCGCAAACTTCCGTTTTTATCAAACCTTATTCCAACGAGCGGATTTTTGAACGTTTTGAATGGGCAAAAGATTGCGTGAAAGTCGCTGGCGTTGATATTGATTCGTATAACATCGTTACGATGCGCAATCTCGTAAAACTGGAGAAAAAGACAGCCGCTCAGCTGATTGAAATCAAGAATCACGTTAAGATTCCGTTCGCAATCAAAGGAATTTTCACTCAGGAAGACATTGAGCTTGTAAAAGAAGTAAAGCCAGACATCGTTTACATTTCAAATCACGGCGGGCGTGTTGATACACGAAAGGGCAGCACTGCAGAATTTTTTGCAGAGCACGTTGATGAACTCAAAAATTATTGTGATGAAATCTGGGTGGACGGCGGAATCCGAAGCCCGCGCGACGTTGCCACGGCAATGGCTCTTGGTGCTGATTGTGTGCTGATTGGACGCCCGTTTGCAAGCGCACTCTGCCACGGCGGCCCCGAAGAACTGTGCGGCAAAGTGCTTGAACTTAGTTTGCTCAAATACGGATTTTAGGGATTTACAGCGGATTATTTTTCAATCGTGATGCTTTGATCTGCTGTGAACGATTTTCCTGGTTCCAGAGGAATCAATCCTGCTTTTTCTTCCCATTCGTGCTCGGTGTTTTCGGCATCTGGGAGACCGTACCATGGCTCGATGCAGTTAAAGCCGTTTCCGCTTGTGCCCTCGCTGCCTTTTCCGCCCTGCCATACCATGAGATATGGATAGTTCATGCAGTTTACTTTGATGAGCGAACCGTCTTTTTTGTTTCGCAATCCAACCCAATTTGATTTGAATGCAGTGAAGAAGTGACCGTTTCCAAATCCTTCGGCTGTAATCGGGATAATTCCGGCTTCTTTTTCACCGTAAGGCTTTGTGCATGGGGCCGTTCCTTCTTCATCGACAGCAAGTTGTGCCTCACTGTTCAATAAAATTGTTGTAAGTGGTTCGCGGCGTTCAAATTCATACTGATAATCTGCGTTTGTTGTGCCGGCGGGGTCTGTGTTTCGCGGGCAACAGAATGCTGTATGGCTTCCAAGTGAGAAAAGCATTGTCGTGCTGTCAGTATTTGTGACCGTAGTTGTGAAAATCAGGCCGTTTTCCTTTAATTCATAATGTGTTTTGAGACTGAATTTCCAAGGAAATTTGCCGGCAGTTGCTTCGCTTTCGGTAAGCTCAAAAGTCGCGCTTGTTTCTGACTGCTCAATAAGTTTGTGTTCCAGATCGCGGCTCATTCCGTTGTTAACAAGATTGTATTCATTTTCGCCGTAAGTGTAGAATCCGTCTTTGATGCGGCCAACGTGAGGGAACAAAACTGGTGCATGGAACTTCCATACGCTTTCAGGACCTTCAAACACATATGCTGTGCCATCTTTAACGCCACGGAAAGAATTGATTTCTGCTCCATGGGTGTTGAGAACTACTTCATAAGTACTGTTTTTTAGTGTGATTGTCATATCTTTATATTATCATAATCTATTATCTTTTCGCAAATAGTGATAAAATATATCTCATGTTCAATCGAATTCAATACAAAAGAGATGCTCTTTCAACCTTAAAAAACAATTGGGCTGTGCCTTGCCTGCTTGCAATTACTTTTCTTGCGCTCTCAGCCCTTTCAAGTACAGGTGCCGGAATTTTAGGCGTTTGTGTCAGTGGTATTTTGTCCGTAGGTATTATTTTCACTTTCATGAAGATGATTGTTGTTCAGCACTCAGTCGCAACCACGGAAGAAGCGTCCGAAAAAATCACTTTCACCACATTCCTCGAAGGAATAGAATCTCGCTGGCTGCCGGCACTTTTGGGCAGTCTCTGGAACATGCTCTGGGTTTGTCTCTGGTCACTTCTATTCGTAATTCCTGGAATCGTAAAGGCTTACAGCTACTCAATGATGTTTTATGTCCTCGCTGAGAATCCAAAAATCGGTCCGATGAAGGCGATGGACATCAGCAAAATCCTCACACAGGGGCACAAAGCTGATTTGTTCATGATGGATTTGAGCTTTTTCGGCTGGATTTTTTTGACCATGTTGACGAGTGGAATCGGTTTTATATGGCTCCATCCATACATGACGATGACCGAAACCTACGCATACTACGACTTAAAGCGCATGGCTTTCGCACAAGGCAAACTCACTCCGGCAGATTTCGAGGCATAATATGCAGCACAAAAAAGGTCTTATAATTTTAATCATAATCGCGGCAATTTCCGTAATTTTTGGAGCAAAGTCAATTATTTCAAAAATCGCATCAAAACCAGCTTTCTCGTTCAGTTTCAACAGCGATTCAGATTCTGATATTGAAGATTTTGAAAGTGAATTTGATGAAGATTTCGACTCCGAAGATTTCAGCAGAGGCAAAACTTTCAACAGAATCCTCAACCTCACAAAAAACAAGGATTTGGATGAAGTTGTAACAAGCACCAAAAAGCCTTATGTTTCAGTGATTTGCATTACAGGCGTAATTTCCGAAGAAAACAAAACTTACAATCAGAAATGGCTTCTCAAACAGATTAAAAAAGCCAAGTCTGACCCGAACAACCGCGGAATTCTGCTCAATATCAATTCACCGGGCGGCACAGTCTACGAATCCGACGAAGCTTATCTCGCGCTCATGGAATACAAAAATTCCACCAAACGGCCAGTGTTTGCCTTCTTCGGTTCACTTGCGGCAAGCGGCGGCTATTATATCGGCTGCTCGGCAGACACAATCTTTGCCAACCGAAACTGTCTCACAGGCTCAATCGGCGTAATTGCAGGCGGAAGCATTGATGCGACTGGCCTTCTCGACAAAATCGGCGTCAAAATGACCACAATCACAGCCGGCAAAAACAAAAACATGGGCAACTACAATGCTCCTCTCACCGAAGAACAGCGTGCAATCATGCAGTCAATCGCCGATGAAGCATACGAGCAGTTCACAGGAATAGTAGCTGATTCTCGCAAAATGAGCATCACGGCCGTAAAAGAGCTTGCTGACGGAAGAATCTACACTGCTTCTCAGGCCAAAAAGAACGGTCTTGTTGACGAAGTTTGTTCTTTGGAAGAAGCAAAAAACAAAATCCGGGAGATTCTGAGTAAGGACGGAGATGACAAAAAAGAAGAGACAATCAACTTTGTCGAAAGAAAATACCGCTACGAAGAAAACTGGATGTCACTCCTTTCCGGGGCAGCCAGCTTCGCAAAAAATCCCGAAGCCAGCGTATACGGTCTTTTGGGCAGCTCAGCCGGCAAATGCCTTTATTTGTATCAGTAACCAATCATAAGAATCTCTAAGAATTTTCTTATTTTCTCTTTTGCATTGCCGAAAATCGAATTTTTTTGGCTATTAATAGGCATAGGAGAAAATATGAAAAGAAAGATTAAGAAAACAAAACGACAGAGCTCAAAGCGTACATTCAAAGACAGCCTCTTCCGTGAGATTTATGGCGGAAAGGATGAACGAAGCAAAAGATGGCTTCTGTCGCTTTACAACGCACTTAGTGGAAAGAATCACACCAATATCGAAGACTTGAAAATCACAACGATTGAGAATGTTCTTTATGTGAAAATGAAGAATGATTTGTCTTTCTTGCTTGATTCACAGATGAACCTCTTCGAACACCAGAGCACCATCAATCCTAACATGCCTTTGCGAGGACTGATATACTTTGTTCAGCTTTATCAAAATGAAATCAGCAAGAACAAAAAGGATATTTATCGAAGTACACTTATAAAGATTCCATCACCAAGGTTTGTTGTGTTCTACAATGGGAGCGTTGAACAGCCTGATATTGTGAAGTATAAACTTTCTGATGCTTTCGAAATTCAAGATGATTCTGGAGAGTTTGAATGGACGGCAACGGTTATAAACATAAATCCTGGTCATAATGAAACTCTTTCAAAAAATTGCAAGTCGTTGTATCATTATTGTAGCTTCGTAAACCGTGTCAAGGCAAGCATAAAGTCAGGGATGACTCATCAGGATGCAATCAATGAAGCCGTAAAATATGCCATCAAGGAGAATTTTCTTGAAGGCTTTTTTAAGGAGCATAGAATGAATATAGACCTTCTGACAGAATTCGACCAGGAAGACTATGACCGCAACCGCCGCGAAGAAGGCTATGAAATGGGTGTTCATGATACTTCTCTCGCTACTGCAAAAAACTTCCTTGCTCTAAATAAACTGTCCGATGAAGAAATAGCTCAGTGTTGCTCCCTCTCATTGGAAGATGTGCTTGCCTTAAAATCTGAGCTTGTCTCTGAAAAATAACCTTCCCGAATCTCTAAATAATTCTGGTGTCTTCGCCTTGTGCGCTTATTCCGAGCAGATTGAACAGCTGGTTTTTGTCTGCTACGGCGGCCTTGGTGTAGATGTTGGAGAGGTGATTTTCTATCGTTCGTTGTGAAAGACCTAGCGTTTGGGCGGCGTCTTTGTTGCTGGCACCGGATTGCAGGCACTGCAGCACCTTTTTTTCGGTTTTGGTGAGCGTGGAGAGGAACGCGTTGAACTCCGTGATGCCTTCTTTTAGCTCGTTTTGGATAAAAAGACCGCCCGCAGAGACGATTTCAATAGCGTTGAGCAGGGTTGAGAGAGGTGCATTTTTGGAAACAAAGCCCCTTGCCCCAAATTCTTCGTGCATGGCGATGTGTGCGTAACATGCAGCGTCCATTATCGTAAAGACAATCGGAAGAATATTTTTGCCGGAGAGACGCATTGCTCTGAGCAGCGAGGTTCCTTCGATATTGTCCCCACCGCCGGATTTTTTAAAAGAAAGCTCCGTTATTGCAATGATTGGCTCTTCGCTTGACTTTGTTCTGCTGATAATTGCGAGTGAATCCTTAAGATTTGTGGCCTGCCCGGCGATTTTAAACCCCGTTTTTTTGCTCAGATAGCTTGTAATGCCTTCGACTGCAACCTGCTGATTGTCAAAAACGTAAAGCTGACATCTCATAAATCTCTATTTTCTCCACTTTTTGAGTTTATTATGAAAGAATTCTGATAAAATTCTTAGAAATCGTGCGTTGTACTCATAAATTTTTCTGAAAACCATTTTAACATAGCCTTTGAATAATCGCTAGTATTCCAGATGTTAAAAAGTATCATTTTCAATTTATTTCAGTGCTTCAAGCTCTGCGACAAGTTCCTGTGATTCTTTTCAATGTTTGCTATATCGGGATTAGGATTAAGTCTCTGTTAGAGGCAAAAAAAGTTTTCATAAAAAAGGAGATGTTTATGAAAAAGTTATTGCGATTAATTTCTGTCGCAACTATGCTTCTCGCAGCTACAACATTCATGGCTTGTAGCAGCGACGATGATGATGATTCATCTGGTGCACGCAGTGTTTCTGCCCGCACAAGTGGATCTATCGTAGGTGTTGTTCTTGACAACAAAGGTGAGCCAGTAGAAGGTGCTACTGTAACACTTGGTGGCAAAACAGCAAAAACAAATTACGGTGGTGAATTTGAGATTACTGGTGTTTCACCAAATGATACAGCATTGATTAAGGCTGCTGTAAACTACACTTCAACAACGACTGCTCTTTCAAATGGTACTAGTAGTGTTGATGGTGTTTCAAAAACAGAAACATCTACTACTACTGCCGCAACAACAAAAGTTGGAACAAATGAATCAGCAGCTTATAAATTGACTGCAAAGAAAGACGGTTATCTTTCTGCTGTTGTAACTGGTATCTATGTTACATACAATAACACAGAGGATCCAAAAGATTCTCGCAAGAACGCTCTCCTTCATGGTTTGCAGTATGACTATCAGGGAATTCTTGATAAATATGCTGAAGCTGTAGGAAATGCAAGCGGTGCTGTAGGAACAACTGGAACAACAACAACAACTGCAACTGAGGACACAACTGCTACAACAACAGTTCAGACTGGCTCAAATGCAGACCGCGTATTCAAAGACGTTTCTGAAGCTCTCAAAGGGTTGGAAGAAAAGTATGGTGCAGATTACTACACAGAATACTTCTCTGACTTTGCTACTGCTGTAATGGTTAAATGTGATGCTTCTCTCAAAGGTAAGATTAAGCTCAACCTCAAAACAAAAAATGGTACAACTTACGACGCTAAGACTTACGAACCAACTTCAAAACCAAAAGTTCATGTTTCTGCTGCTGGTAAAACATATTTGACTAATGGAACTGCAGCTGATTACACATGGGAAACAACAGCTGATGAGCATGGTGTGTTCGAGTTCAAAGAATGCTTGCCAACAGGTGTTGCTCTCTCAATTACAGTTGATTCATTCGAAGAGAAAATTACAAAAGAAGGTGCAACAGAGGCTGAGGCTTACTGGTTCTCTTCTGCATCACAGGTAATTTATGCTCAGGGAACTGGAAGTTCAACAACAACAACAACAACAACAACTTCTGGAACAACGACAGTAACAACAGAAAGTGATGCAGGTTTGACAGATATCACTCTTGGTAGCAAAGACGCAAACGAGAAGTCTTACCTCATCATGCTCTTCGCTCAGAATGATAAAGTTTGGGTTACAAAGACAAACGTTGAGGACAAAACTTCTGGCGTATTGCTCACAAAGAATGATACACTCACATTCACATTCAACAAGGCAATGAAGAAAGTTAGTGCAACATCTACTGGAATCACTAACCTTGCAAAAGATGCTTATACAGCTACTTTGAGTGAGGACAAAAAGACTGTCACATTCACTCCAAACATTGGATACTGGATTATTTCTGGTGACTCTCAGCGAATCACTCTTACTGTTGAAGCAGAAGATGGTGCAACAACTCTCTTGAGAAATTATTTCTATGCTTACTTCGACAACAAAGTTTGGGTATCTGTAAAAGACTTGAGCTACGATGATTACAACGATCTCCGTAAACTCTCTGACCCAATCGTTCTTGTATTCTCTAAACCAATGAACGAGAAGATTGCTGTTAATCTCACTAACAACAAGACTGCTTATACAGAGGCTTGGAACGAGGCTGACGCAGAGAAAGGAATCCTTGCTAATACAGAGCTCACTCTCACACCGGATGCAAAAGTTGGTTACTGGGATATCGGTTCTAAAACAACCATCGATATTACTGTTACAAAAGACTTCGCTAATTCTAAAGAGTCTTACATCGACACATTTGGTTACTGGAAGGTTGGTGCTGTTGATACAGATACTCAAGCTGATGGTATTGCTGATGTTCTCCGTGTTAACTTCGACAACTACAACGACGTAACAATTGCTAAAGCTGAAACAGGTGCTGGATTCACAGTAACATTCGACAAAGCAATCAAAGCACAGACAGAATCTGAGCTCAAAGCAAACCTCAAAGTTTACAGTGTTGGTGCTTCTTATGCTGTAGAGGATACACAGGCTGACACTGCTGATGGATTGGCAGATGTTGTTCTCGCTCTCAGCGAAGATGGTAAAACAATCACTGTAACACCACAGAATACAGAGTTCGCTAAGTATGGTTACTACTCACTCGTATTTGCAAAAGACAAGTTCGTTGCAAAAACAGGCGAGAAAATCTTGCGCAAACCTGCAACAACAAAGACTGTTCAGACATATGCAAATAGCAAGACAACAACTCCATTCGTAACAACATTCACACTCGGTACAGAGTTCAAGTACACAGCTGTTACAGTTGTTGACAAACTCCCAGAGACAGCTCTTGCTTCACGTGCAATCTACGTAGACAACGACAAGTATCTCAAGATTACATTCAACAAAGAAGTTCGCAAGTCTGAACTCAAAATTAACAAATCTACAACTACAACTGCTAGTTTCGACACTGTTACAAACTACATCGACGGAAAAGATGTTTATCTCCCACTCGCTACTCTCGCTGATAACGTTGATGTTAAAGTTCAGGGTACAGTAACTTCTAAAGACGGCCAGACATGGGATTTGGGTTCAGCAAATGCAGGATTCGACACTCTCTACAAAGTAAACAAACTTTCTTACAAGATGGTTGCTACAAGCCTCTACGATGTAAAGAAATCTATCGCAAGTTCTAACAACGATGTAACTGTAAAGAAAATTGCACCAGATGAGACATTCACATTCACATTTGATCAGGATGTTTCTTCTGCAACATGGACAGCTGAGCTTTATAGCGCAGCAAGTGTTGGGGTAAAAGATCTTGAGGATACTGCTAAAGTATATGTTGCAACTCCAGTTGCTTCTGGAAAAGTTGTAACAGTTACAGTATCAGGAAAAGCTCTTGACTATGGTAAAATTTACTACCTCTCACTCAAAGCTATAAAACGTGCTGGTGATGATGAAGTTGTAGTTTATGATTCACATAATGCTACAGCAACTGGTAATGACAAGAATTATGGTCTTCTCCCTGGTTCTACAACAGCTACACTTAACACAGGCATTATCATTAAGGGTTCAAATGATAAGTTCTACATCAAAGTCGAGACTAAGACAAAAGATGAAGTTTCAGGATTGGACAAACTTTATGTCCTTGATTCAAGCAACAACGCAGCTACAGTAACAACTGATTTCGACGAATTTGCTAAGTCTAACTCAAGCTCAATCGTACTTGAATTCAGCGAAAATATCGAAGCAATTGTTGATGCAGACGAAGTTTATCTTGCAAGCAAACTCAACTACGTAGCTGAAGATACTTCAACAAATCCTGTAACACCAGCTAGTGGTTGGTTGAAAAAGACTGATGTTCTTAAAGCTGAAACTTATGCTGCAAAAGCTAAAGTTGAAGGCAATGTACTCACAATCACTCCAACATTCGTATTCAAGAGCGAAGCTGTAGTTTACCCAATCGTATTCAAGAAAGACGGTACTCGTCTTGTATTGAAGGATGTAAAAAACAACGCTTATCTTTCTAAACCATATAAAGCTCTTAAATGGACTACTGACAAAGAGATTAGCGATGTTATTGAGGCTACTGATAAATCAACAGTTAAGTCGCTCAATTTCGCAGTATTCAACAAGCTCGAAATCGGTAACGGTACACCTCTCCACTTCCAGTTCAGCCCAATCCTCACAGAGACTGGTACAACTGCTAACTACGGTAAGTACACATTGTACAAGAAGGTAACAAAAGCAGCTGCTTCTGCTACTAAGTGGGAATCTGCTGGTACATGGGATGTTGGTGGAACAGCTATACCAGGTGCAACAACAGCTCCATTAAACTACAACGCATTGGCTTCTGTAGATGGAACAGCTGCTGATACTACAAAAGATGACAAGAGATTTACATCAGTTTCTCTTAATGCTCCTCTTGAGGACTTTAGAATCCGCAAACTCCTTGCAGCCATCGTTACGACTACAGATGCTGATGCATTCAACTATGCATCTAAAGCATCTTACAAACTTGTTTGTGAAATCGACAATGTTTTGATTTTCTCAGATGTAGTTACAATCGAGGATGCAACAGTATTGCTCACACTTAAAGCACCAGCAGCAGGAAGTACAAACCCAACACCTGCAATTGCAACAATTGCTGAAAATGCAGAAACTGAGATTGCTTCTACTCCATCAACTGATGTTGTATATTTTATTACTTCACCAAGCTACTTGTTGTCTGTTGATGTAAATGCAACTTTCAACAATGCAGTTACAGAGTCAGCAAATCGTGTTAGCAAAGCTGGTAAAGTTGAAGCAATTATTGATACTGCAACTGACCCAAGCCGCAAAACTATCAAAGTCACAATCAAGTCTGGAACAACAGCTGTTAAGAAAGATAAGATTACAATTACAGCAAAAGATGCTAATCAGAAAGCTGGTACATACTCAATTGAATTCTAATATCGTGACTAACATCTAACTTACACTTCATGGTTTCCACCGTGGGGTGTATGCAACCCTAAAAACAGCAAGGGCTGTCTAAGAAGCTAAAACTTCCCGGACAGCCCTTGCTGTTTTTGTATCTATCCATTTGTCATTCAAAAAATACCTATTTTTTGAAAGCGTAAATTCTACTGTCGTTATATATATCCATTATGTATTTCATTGTTTCTTCTCTTGGTAGTTTCTTTTCATAAACGAGATAACAATATACAAGAGCATACTCATTATATATGTTGGTTTCAAAAATACCCGGGTCATCAGATCCTAAAACAATAGGAGGAATTGGAAGGCCTTGTTTTTTCCAGTTAATCCAGTTGAATAGCTGATAAGAGTTTAGAGATCGATGATAACCAATTCTTAAATTGCTAGTTGGCAAAGCCTCAATGACAATTTCTTTTTCATGCATAAACTTCAATAATGCTTGTTGTAGCAAAACAAGTTCATCTATAGAAAATAGTTCTTCAATTTCAACCCAGATAGGCTTGTCATAATTGTTGCGATAATTTATATCGTTATATCGTCGAAGAAGTTCAAATTCTTGTTCTGGCACTTCCAAGAAATTATTGTTGTATTCATTTCCGGCTAATGTGTTTTTGTTCTTATCGCAAATTGCATACGGATTATATTTTCGTTTTTTCCATGCCTCAACTTGTAGAGAAACTGGATAAGCCTTTTCGTAAATTTGCAGAGAGAGATTCTCAATTTTTTGAGCCAGAAAGGGTAGTTTTTGATAAAGTTGTTCAATCTTTTCATTTCCAATGAAATAATATGCAAAAATTAAATCATCCATATATATTCCAATCGGAATGCACAATTCATTTCCCAAAATATCAGCCCAAATTTTTATATCTGTTCCCGCGGCGGTAGCATGACCGATTCTATCACCATTCTTCATATTAAGAAAATCAATAGCCTCATATATGGCTCTGAGACCACTCAAAATATGATAAAAATCTTCTCCTGCATGATAAGTAATATTGTGCATAAGTCTTTTATCTCTTAATTCCTTGAATAAAGGCGCAAAAACTTCTGGTGGAGTATCAAATTCACTTGAAGCGGCATCGATAGCAACGATTCTTTTTGAAAGTTCTGATTTTCCTTCCAGTATGGATTCTAATGCGTGCCCGCGTTTGTTTAAATCTTTTCTTAAATCACAAAAACGAATCGAATGATTTTTAGAGGTTTCAGGCTTTTTTATAAAGTGGGCAATCAATCTGTAGTCTATTTTGTTAATTGATTCTGCACCATTAATAACCGAAAGATAGTTCTTTTTGAAAATGTTCCAATCGTCATCAATTTTTTTTAGCATTTTCATTTGTTTGTCCGTATCCTCTTTAGGAGAGAAGCGAAAACAGGCAAATTGCATATTATCCAAGTGATTTCCTGCAAGTTGAAGAAACTTGTTCAGCTGATATTCATCGCAAGTTGAGCGAATATCATTGTTCGGCATTTTTTGGAATTGTTCAAAGCCAAATTTGTTATAATCTTGAACAATCAATTCTTCGAAAAATCCGTATATCAAGAGATATTTATGAAGTTTGCCGGCAATTCTTATATCACCTGTCTTGTCTAAATATTTTAAGACAAGAATATACATTAGCATTTCATGTCCGAGCTGCTTGTTTGGCAATTTTGAATCTGGCAAGCCATCAAATAGAAGAGCGAATGGGTTATAATAAGCATCATTTCTTTTTTCAGATGTTTGCTGATTTTTAAATACTGTATCAAAGAAATCCCAGCGAATTTTTTGAGCTTCCCTTAACATTTCGGATATCTGATTATTTGATATTTGTATGCCAGTTTGCTCTATTTGTTGAAGAAAATCATTTTCTTTTAACTTTTGATTGATAGTCTTCGCATTTTTATCAATTTCATTCAAAAGATTCTGCCATACTGCATCTGATTCTGTGACACCGTTCAAATGAATGTGCAAATCATAAAAGCTGCCTTTGTCTGCGAACAAATCTTGGATAGGTCTTATTTCTGGAGAAATAAGGGCAGTGTAAGTTACATTCGAATGAATATATGTTTCATAAAAGGATAGAATTTCTTCTATTGATGAATTTCCTGCAAAGAAAAAGTTTTTATATAAATATGAAGCTTCCAAAAATAACGGCGAAAAATCTGCTATAATGTTTTGCCATTCTATGAATTTTTCTTCTTTTACTATTAACTGATTCTTGAAATTAATATTCAGAAACTCTTCTGAAAATTCTGGAATTGCTTTAGTGAAGATTTCATCAACAGATGTTATTTTATCAAAGGCCTTTTTATTATAAAGCTTATAAAAGTGGTCTGGAATTTCTGCATTATTATTGTGCTGCTTTACCAGAAGTCCACGTTTTATATCATCGATAGAAACTTCTTGGTTTTCCAAATATTTCTGAAGAGAATTAAAATCTTTTTGTAAAAAAATCAAAGGATTTTGCTTTGTCATTTTTTATCTTGAGTAGTAGCTGCCTTTATTTTTCTTTCAGGTATTATCGAAACATTTTTGAGTTTTTGATAACAGCCTTTCGATTTGAAAAATTCTTCATCGAATCCTTTTAATTGCCAGCGTAAGCGTTCAGTGCTTTCTTGTAATTTTTTATATGTATCCAGTAATTCCTTTGCTTCTTCTCGACCGGATCCAAAATCAATAAAAAACATAAATATAGGGCAGGTCAAAATTATTCGAGTTAAAGGTAGCTTTTGCTTTTCTAATGCATCTGCAATAGCCTTCAAGTTATTTATAAAGACTTTGGGGCTAGAACGCACGCTTTTATTTGTGATTTTTATATCTGTAAACTCAGAATTAACATCAGCCGTTAATTCCATAGCTTCTTCTATTATGACAGAATTAAACAAGGCAATAATATATAAATGCACTACATCCCCGAAACTTTTTTCTTTGCTAATATCAATATTATTGAAAGTGTAATAAAGTCTTGTAGCAACTTTGGCTAAGACATGACTTGCAATACAACATTTTTCTCGTTTTGCATCTTCTAACCAGTCATTTAACTCTTTTTGCATTGTTTTAAAATCGGATTCATTACTAACCGATTCTTCATCATCATTAACTTCAGAATTTTCCGTATAGGTGTAATCTGAAAGAGCTGCATATTCACGAGGTTGTGAAATTCGTTGCAGCACTTTGAGAAGGTTGTCTCCAGATTCAAAATCCCTGATCAAATCATTGATTGCTCCTAAGAGCGTATATATTGAATATTCATGAATGCCTTTTCCGACCATGGAATTAGAATAAGGTAGTCTGGCGATATAATCACTTAATTCAATTTCTTTTTTATGAAGTAAAAAATTGGCATCGGAAAGTTTTATTACACCTGCAAGTTCTTTGTTGTTTAACATTCCGCGCAAATAAGCAGTTGCCAAACATACCATCTGTCTGACATCTTTATCATTTGTAACACCCATGTGAGTAGTAAGGCTTTTAAAAGAGTAATTGTTATCGTTTTTGCTAAATAGCGGTTTTAAGTTTCGTAAGTAGCCCACTTTTATCAGATTGTCAAATATTAAAGATGGTTTATCAAGAATAGATCTGGAGAGCATCATGCTCAGAGAAAACAATACCGCATTTACTGAAGAATCTTTGCTCGTAGCTTGTAATTGATAAGATTCTGTAAGAATATCTTTATCAATCAAGAAATCTATAATGATGCTGTTTATAAAATTAGGATTATAAACTAACAAATTTATATCTATGTTATTCTGAAGAAGTTCATCTATAAATAATGAAACTAGATGTTCAGGTTCAAACGGTTCACTAATTTTGAAAGTGTCTTCATCACCGTAGTTTTTGAAGAGACGCATCCAGTCAATTTGAGTTCTTAATGGCAAATTCAAAAGAAAGTCGGTATAGCCTTCTCTTTGGAAATTGTTTGCTATTCCAAGTTTATAAAAAACTTGCCTGATAAAATCTTTTACAGAAATAGTACTATTGGTTTCATCGTTTTTGTATTTTACAAATAAATGTTCACCGTCAAAACTGTTCTTATTACTATTGTAATGCGGCCTTTTATTTATCAATTGCGATAATCTAGGTAATGAAATTCTGTATCTTATAGGAAGGACTTTCTTTAAATATTGATTTGAAAGTTCTTCTATTTGAGCCTCAACTAATGAATTGTTTTTATCGGTTTTAGTAAATCTGCTCCCTTGTTTATTGCGAACGACAGTTGCAAACAATTGCAAATCCCCGCTTACTACAGTAATTATTCCATTTACAGAAAGATATTTCCGCAAAGTTTCAAGTAGTGGCCATGCTTTGCCGGGATCTGTATCTACATCATCTATAACTAAAAGAAAAGACTTTTTACCTAAAATTTCCAGACTTTCTTTTAAGAATGCTGAAAAATTTTTTCGTAGATTAAAAGCTGCATTGACATCTTCCAATCCTTTTTCCATTATTTGTGTTGCGTCATCCCAATAATCAGCGGATTTGTTTTTGGTATTTTCATCAATTGAAGGCAAGCCTCTGGCAAATTTATCAAGCGATGTTTGCCAAGCTTTTCTTTTATTAAGAGCAATTTCTTTATCACAACATTTATTTAACTTGTCATAAACTCTGTTGCGTATTAAGGATATTATTGTTAAAAAAATCGATGATTTTTCTTCTATAAGCGTGGGGTCTAAGTAATCTAATATTTCCAATGAATCACAAAATTTTTCGCCATTTTTATTGCCTCGTGTTTTGTTTGGTAAATCTCTTATAATAGTTTGTAAAAAGGTTGTCTTTCCAGTGCCTCTTGCACCGTTTAGCATTATTGTTCGATTTATATTCGGAAATACGAATCCAGTTCTGTTTTGACATACATCCTCGGATGAGTTTTGGTTTTTATCTTCTGAAAGTTGATCGCCAATAAGTTTTGTAATAGTCAAAAATTCATTTTGATGAATAAGTTCATTTGCAGAAAACCCATATTTAGGATTTATCAAATCAATAACAATTTCTTTTGTCTCTGACATTTTTAAATAACCTCATTTCAATTATAAAACAAAAATTCTGATATTCAAGGAAAAAAATCAAAATAAAAAATGAGGACAAATCTATTGATGAATATATACAAGTTAAATATGGGAGGGAGGCAGTTGTAAATAATCGGCCTGCCCCAAAAAGTTTTATTGCCTAACTGATTTCAACCAGATACAAATACTTATAAGAAAAGAACATTTTTTAATCAGAACCGTGGCAAGGCCGAATCCGTCAATTTCTAACCATGAATTGACGGATAAATCATGAGTTATTTCGTAACAAGAACAGCCTCGCGTTCAAGCTCTTCTTTGAGAGCAAATACTTGCTCCAATGGGAGGGAACAACAGTCAGCAATCATCTCTGGTGAGAGGCTTGATTTTTGAAGAAAATTTTTCGCATTTGCGATGGCGTTTTTGCGCATACCCCGTTTTAAACCTTCTGCAAGAGCGATTTTCCTGGCTTCTGCAGCTCTCTCTTTTCCATATTCTTCTACGATTCTGCACATAGTTCTTACTCCTTCTGTTTCCTGCTTGTGGTAGCGGACTTTTTCTGCTAGCTCGCTGTAATTCATTTCATCGGCATTTGGTGTGCAAAAATCATGCATCAGTTTGCCGAGCGCATCGTTTCCTCTGTATGAGCCATTCACATAAATTATATTACACCCATCGTCAAATGGCAAATATGTGCTGGCGGTTGAAGGCAGTTCGACTGTCTTTTTGATTTTGTAGAACGGTCGTCCCAGTCCATAATAGTCATTCTCGGTTATGAAAATGATATACGTTTCGGGAAGCTGCGTGAAGTCCGCTTTCTTTTTTAGACTGTGACTGTCGAGCATCGCTTGGTTATATCGTACCCGCTTGGGTGAGGCCCCTTCGTCTGCTCTTTGGACTTCCACGTTGTACACTTTGCCTTTAGTGTCCTCCGCGAGAATATCCAGCCGAACAGAGCGGCCGAATAGATTCCGCTTTTCTTTCTGTGTCGTGACTTTTTTAACGCTTAAGTCGTCACGGTTAAGAAGGATTCTCAGAAGAAATTCTGTAATTTCGTTGTCGCCGTCGAACACCACGGTCATAAAGTCATCATCCATGAGTCGCATTGCTTGTATTCGTGCGAGCATTGCCGGATCGATTGTGTCGAAAATACTTTGCATGGTTTCTTTTTACCTCCATGCCTTATTACTTCCATTTTTTTTGCGTTTTCGGCAATGTAAATACTTGATTGTCAGAATAATTATAAAACTAGACTGTATTAGTCAATAGACTATCCGTTAATTCTAGTCTTGTAAACAAGGTTAAGTTAAAAAATGCTAAAATTAACTTTTTACCAACAGAGTCTAATTCTAAAATAATGCAAAAACTCGATTTTTTTAAGCAAAATATTGGAAAAGAAATATCTGTTTCGCTTGAAGAATCTGGGGAAAACAGTTTTACGCTATCGGTAAGATAAGAATAATGAATCAATCCGCCAATTCTAGCCATAAAAATTGACGGATATTTTTTGAGTTACTTCGTTACGGCAACGGCCTCGCGTTCAAGCTCTTCTTTGAGGGCAAGCACCTGCTCCAGTGGGAGAGAGCAACATTGTGCAATTTCGTCGGCAGAAAGTTTATTCAATGAAAGCAAATTCTTCGCATTGGCAATAGCTGTTGCTTTTGCGCCTTCTTCCCGGCCTTCGCGCTTTGCGGCGTTGATGCCTGTGATGTAATCGCGCTTTTCGCCTTCGATGCGGCCCTGCATGATCCAGCGCCAGCGGTCCTGGCTAATCTTGCTTAATGTCTTTGCGGCTTCCATGATTCCCTCCTCACTCCGCGCGAGTTCGTTTATTTTGAGGTTTCATCTTCCAAAACAATTTCCTTGATCTCATCCTCGCTCATCCCCAAAGACTTCGCGATAATTTCAACAGAAACTCCGTTCGCATATAAACTCTTCGCATTGGCAATAGCGGTTGCTTTTGCGCCTTTTTTAAAACCATCTTTCATGCCTTCTTCCCGGCCTTCGCGCTTGGCGGCGTTGATGCCTGTGATGTAATCGCGCTTTTCGCCTTCGATGCGGCCCTGCATGATCCAGCGCCAGCGGTCCTGGCTTATCTTACTTAATGTCTTTGCTGCTTCCATGATTCCCTCCTCACTCCGCGCAAGTTCGTTTATCAAATCCTGATTCTCCGGGGCATCCGCCTCTTTTAGAAATTTACACCATTTGACCGCACTTGGCAAGTTTCTGACATCTGCCTTTTTGCCAAATTTTACGGCTTTCGGTAGTTCCATGAAAATCACGTTCAGGATGCCCGGAAGCTTTGAGCCGTCTGCTGTATCAACCATAGTGTAGTGGTGAATAGGATTGTCATTCGTCTTGTCGAAATAAAAATCCAGCACGGAAATCTGGTATGCCTGCGGGAGCTTGTCCCACTCATCGCCGACAGTTGCAAGCGAGCTTGTGAGCCGGGAGACATAATACTCAACGCGCTTCCCGAATGCATGATTCCTGTCCTCGCCCTGAATTTCAATTTGCGCCAGAGTTCCGTCATCGAACTCGCAGTTGATGTCGTAGCGGATCCCGCGCTCCGTGTCAAACGCCTTGGGCTCGTCATTCTCAACGACGGTAACATCGATAACCTTGCGCCCGATCGCAGCCGTCAAAAAGGACTTGAGCGCGCACCGGGATTCCGGCGTTGGTTGTGTGAAAATCGCCTTGAAATTTGGGTCAAGCCGCGGGTTCAGAATATGAAAATTCTCTTTGTCGAACGAGAAAACTTTTTTCTCACCCCTCGGTTCTGTTTTGTGCTTTGGCACTGTAGTCTCGAATCTGTGTGTCATATTTGCACCTCTCTTGGGAAAAAATACGTAAGATCATTTCCTTTTTCTTACATATATTTATTGCAAATAAAATTCGATTTTCGGCAATGCAAATGTAAATTTGTCAGAATAATCCAAAAAAAATCGCTGCATCGAGCACTATCGTTGTTGTGCTCGTTTGGATGCAGCGGCACAGCAAGGCGAGAATTTTGACGAACAAAATTCTCGTCAGGAATCCGAAAATCCAGGGAAGGATTTTCGGTTCCATATTTTCGGCAATGCAAAACGAAAAAAGTCAGAATTTTACAAAAAATTTCGCATGGATGGATTTTCGGTTCCCTATTTTCACAGCCATTTCTCTTGTTTTTTCCAATTTTTTTCACTATATTATTTATTGATAATGAATAACCAGTTGATTTATCCAACTTGCGGACTGGGGGCTTGCCCGTATGGGCGGTCGAATCTTGCTAAATAGGAGGCTCGTTATGAGTACTATCTTATCTAACAATCACTATCTTTTTACATCTGAATCAGTAAGCGAAGGTCATCCTGACAAACTCTGTGATCAGGTTTCTGACGCTATTCTTGACGCTTGTCTTGAAGCTGATCCTCAGTCACATGTTGCCTGCGAAACTTATGCTACAACAGGCATGGTTCTGGTGGGCGGCGAAATTACGACTCACGCTGACGTTGATTTTCAGAAAGTCGTTCGTGATGTAGTTCGTGACATCGGCTATACAAACGAAGATTACGGCATTTCTGCGGACACAATGGCTGTCTTGAACACAATCCACAATCAGTCTCCGGACATCAATCAGGGTGTCGTTGGAACAGGTCTCAAAGAGTACGAAGGTCAGCAGGGAGCTGGCGATCAGGGAATCATGTTCGGCTTTGCCACAAATGAAACACCTGAGTATATGCCTGCAACCCTGGTTTACGCTCACAAAATCCTCAAAAGGGCCGCTGAACTCCGAAAGAACGGAACAATCAAATGGCTTCGTCCGGATTCAAAGTCTCAGGTCACAATCGAATACGACGAAAATCACAAGCCGGTGCGAATCGATGCAGTTGTCGTAAGCCATCAGCACAATCCTGATGTTGAATATGACACAATCAAAAAGACAATCATCGACGAGATTATCAAGCCAGTTCTTGAACCAACAGGCCTTTTGGACAGCGAGACAAAATACTACATCAATCCGACTGGCCGCTTCGTTGTTGGTGGCCCGCACGGAGATGCCGGTTTGACTGGCCGAAAAATTATCGTTGACACTTACGGTGGTGCTGGCCGTCACGGCGGCGGAGCTTTCTCTGGCAAAGATCCTTCAAAAGTTGACCGTTCGGCAGCTTACATGGCACGTTACATCGCAAAGAATATCGTTGCGGCAGGTCTTGCTGACAAGGCTGAGATTCAGCTTTCTTACGCAATCGGCGTTCCTCATCCGGTTTCAATCATGGTCGAAACTTTCGGCACCGGAAAGGTCGAAAACGCAAAAATCGTTGAGGCAGTAAAAAAAGTCTTTGACTGCTCTCCGGCCGGAATCGAAAAGACTTTGGACTTGCGACGCCCGATTTACCGCGCAACAAGCAATTACGGTCACTTTGGCCGCGAAGGCTTCAGCTGGGAAAAAACAGACAAAGTTGAAGCTCTTAAAGCAGCAGTAAAATAAATTGACCGGCTGTATCAAAAAATGGCTTCCAATCGTGAAAACGGCTTATCGAAAACGCATGCTAGCATGCTACACGCGTTTTGTGCCTGTAACTATATACTTTTGCCGCTCACGCGGCAGCACAAAACGAGTGTTTTCGTAAGCCGTTTCACTTCTTTGCACCATTTTTTTGAACTATTCGACAAGTTCAAAATACGACATCTTTTATGCTATAATACTTTTCATGAATCCCAAACTTCTCTCCAAAGCTCAAATCAACGAAGTTTTCATGCGGTTTAAAGCACAGAATCCTGCTCCAAAATCAGAGTTGGAGTGGTCGTCTCCGTTTACTCTTCTGGTGGCGGTTGTGCTCAGTGCTCAGGCTACGGACAAAAGCGTGAATCTAGCTACGCGAGAGCTTTACAAAGTCGCGGACACTCCGCAAAAAATTCTTGCTTTGGGCGAAGAAGGGCTTATTCCTTACATAAAATCAATCGGACTCTATAAATCTAAGGCTCGCCATGTGATTGGCTTGTGCGAGAAGCTGATTTCTGATTTTGCGGGCCAGGTTCCACGAAGCAGGGAAGAATTAATGAGCCTTCCTGGAGTGGGGCGAAAAACTGCAAATGTCGTGCTGAACGTGGTATGGGGCGAGCATACGATGCCTGTGGACACTCACTTGCTGAGAATCGCACCAAAAATCGGGCTTGCCCAAGGCGACACTCCCGAAAAGGTGGAAAAATCTTTGCTGGAGCGGGTACCGGACGAATTCATGGAGCATGCGCATCACTGGCTTATTCTGCATGGGCGTTATGTTTGCACGGCGCGCAATCCAAAGTGCGGAATTTGCATAATTTCTGACATTTGCCAACATAATGAAATGTGATAGAATGTTGGGGCGTTGCGGGGCTTAAAGCAGAAAAATTTGCCCCGCAGAAGGGGTAGCGACCAACGAAGTGGGCGCGAAGGGGAAGGCTTTCCCCATTTTAGCAAAATAGGAGATTTTATGAACGAAATGGCAGAAGGCGCAATGAATGTCGCCAATGAAACGGTCAATCAGATGCAGAATTTTTTTCATGTAAATGAAATTGTCTCTTACGTGAAAGAGCCTGAGCATATCGTAAAATTTGTCACGGGCGTGATTGCGATTCTGATTTTTTGGGGCATTTACCGGCTGCTTCGTATGGTTATCAAGCGCGGTGCTTCAAGAAAGCTGGAGCCGTCTGCGGTCAAAATGCTCTCAAAAGGTGTCAGCTATTGTTTTTATGTGCTGATTTCGATGTATATTCTGGGATTGTTCGGAATCAATCTTAGCGCGATTTGGGGAGCCATGGGTATCGCCGGAGTTGCAATCGGCTTTGCGGCCCAGACAACTGTGAGCAACCTGATTTCGGGTATTTTTATCCTCACCGAAAAGACTATGAAAATCGGGGACTTCATCGAAGTTGACGGAATTATGGGCACTGTCGATAGAGTCAGCCTGCTTTCGATTTGGATTCACACTCCTGATAATCAGTTTATCCGAATCCCAAGCTCAGCAATTATCAACACCAAGCTCAAAAATTATTCAACTTTTGATTACCGCCGTTATGTTTTTGATGTGAGCGTGGATTATTCGACTGATTTGGACAAAGCCGTTGAAGTTCTTCAGTCTGTGCCGGGAAAATGCAAGTTTGTGGTCAAAAACAATCCTGATTATGCTTCGAAAGTGCTTCTCACAGATTGCCGTGATTCTGGAATCGGCATGAACCTTATCGTTTGGTGTGAGAGTGCAAATTTCTTTGACCTCAAAACTGAGGTTTGCCTGAATGTAGTCAAAACCTTCAATGAGAACGGCATCAATATTCCGTACAATCGTGTGGATGTTTCTGTTCTCACAGACAAAACAATACCGTCACTTTCCTTTAAAACTCAAAACTAAAACGGAAAGTTGAATGTTGAAAATGGGCGTTCCCGCCCGCAATAGCGGTCGGTCGGGCTTTTCGCCCTTCCGCTATCGCTTCATTGCTCCACTACATTCCGCAACTTCGGGGCTACAATCCCTAACGCAAAAATTATTTCTATGGTAGAAAATCTCTTTTCCAAAAAAGACTTAAAACGTCTCATCCTGCCTTTGGTGGCAGAACAGTTCCTTGCCATGACCATTGGCGCTTGTGATACCGTTATGGTTTCTTCTGTCGGTGAGGCTGGTGTCTCTGGCGTTTCTTTGATCGACCAGCTTACGCAGCTTTTTATCCAGCTTTTTGCGGCTTTTGCTACTGGTGGTGCCGTTGTCTCAAGCCAGTATCTTGGCCAGAAATCTGACGAAAAGGCTCGTTCTGCTGCCAGACAACTTTTGACAATATCAACATTTGTCGCGCTCCTGATTATTGCACTTTGTCTGCCGCTCCGCCGCGTGATTCTCAATTTGATTTACGGCGGTGCAGGTGAGGAAGTCATGCGGAACGCATTGATTTACTTCGTGTGGGTTTTGCTTTCATTCCCGTTCCTTGCGATTTACAATTCATGTGCGGCACTTTATCGTTCTATGGGAAACAGCAAGGTTTCGCTCAAAGTAAGCCTCGTGATGAATTTCACGAACATTGCCGGTAACGCAATCCTGATTTACGGTGCAAAAATCGGCGTGGCTGGTGCCGGAATCGCAACCCTTGCAAGCCGAATCGTCGCAGCCTTTGTAATGATTTATCTTCTTGCGCGTCCGTCTGCAAAGGACAAGGGCAGAATTTATCTCGAAAAACTTTGGAAAATCGAAATCAGCTTTGACATAATCCGTAAAATCCTCAAAGTCGCAATTCCGAGCGGAATCGAAAATTCCGTGTTTCATATCGGAAAAATCCTGGTTTATTCGTTCATGTCGGGCTTTGGTTTGGCCGCAATCGCCGCAAACGCAATCACGAACACAATTGCCAGCTTCTCGAACATTCCGGCACAGGCAATCGGTTTGGCCAGCGTAACTGTAATCGGGCAGTGTATTGGTGCGGGAGAAAAACAGCAGGCAAAATCTTATGGCCGCAAGCTGATGAAAGAAGCTTATCTTGGAATGTTCGTCGTGTCTTCTGCGATTTTCATTTTTGCTTCTTTGCTTGTGCGGGCATTCAATCTTTCGGACGAGGCAAGAATTCTGGCGACTGGCGTAATCCGCACTTGTATGATCGCGAACATTTTCTTCTGGCCGATGTCTTTTACGATGCCGAATGTTCTTCGAGCTTCCGGCGATGTAAAATTCACGATGATTGTCTCAAACATCAGTATGTGGCTTTTCCGCGTGCTTTTCAGCTTCCTGATTTCAAAATATCTTCTATATAAGTTCCCGGAAAACACAGCGTTTGCGCTCTACGGAATCTGGTTCGGTATGTACATTGACTGGATATTCCGCGGAACATGTTTCTGGATAAGGTTCCACAGAAACCGCTGGTTAAATAAGAAGGTAATCTGAGATATAGAATATCAATGCTATTTAAATATCCTGTAATCTTTGTTATATTATACAAATCAAAATTAAGGAGTTATTGATGAAAAAATTTGCTTTTATTTTCGCGGCGATTGCGGCACTTTCTTTGATTTCTTGTGGTTCAACTCAGGTTGACCGATATGAGTCTGGTGCAGACGTAAAAGATCTTTCAGGCTACTGGAATGAAAACGACATCAAACAGGTTTGCGAAGAATTAATCGCAAGTTGCACGGCTTCTCCTCGTGTCGTAAAATTCGAGGCAACAAATGGCCGTCAGCCAGTAGTTATCGTTGGCAAATTCGCAAACAAAAGCAGCGAGCATATCGACACTGCAATGGTAGCAAAACGCTTCCAGACAGCAATCATCAACAGTGGCTCAATGGAATTCGTTGCAGACAAAGAGCAGCGACTTGAACTTCGTGAAGAAAAGAACGATCAGGCAGAAAATGCTTATGAAACAGCAAAATCAATCGGCAACGAGACAGCTGCTGATTTCATGCTCCAGGGAACAGTTCTTTCTAATGTAGACCAGGAAGGCCGTGAATCAGTTCGTACTTATCAGGTTGACGCTCAGCTTATCGACATCGAATCAAACAAAATTCTCTGGCAGGGCGAAAAAACTATCAGCAAGTACGTAAAAAAAGCATCTAAGAAACTGTAATGAAGAGAAATGCCTTTTTCGGCTTTTTACTTTTTCCTTTTCTCAGCATAATAATTTCCTGCGGGTCAACGATGTCTCTTCCTCAGTATTTGGAGCATCTTGATTCGGAGGAATATAGTCCTTGTGTCTCGGAGCTTGAAAAACGTAACGCAAAGGAATCGAACAATGACCGAATCCGTGACAATTTTGAGCTCGCGATGATTCGTCATTATCAGAAGGATTATGATTCTTCTCTTTCAATTCTGAACACCACAGATCGTCTCATGGATGATGCCGTTACCGAAAGTATCACCAAAGGTTTTGCGTCTGTGGTTGCCAATGACAATGCGGCAGAATATACGGGCAATTCTTACGAATATATTTATATCAATGTCTTTAACGCCCTCAATTATTACAATAAAGGTGATGTTGAGGAAGCGGCCGTTGAAGTTCGCCGTTTGAATGAAAAACAGCGCAAATATTTGAATCAGTATGGCGAGTGGATTAAAAACGACGATACTCAGATTGAAATTTCTGACACTTATAAAAAGCTTCGTCTTGATACATCAAAAATCAGTGAAAATATTCCCAAAAAGCCGACCGAGGCAGATATTTTTCGTGATTCTGCCACCGCACGTTATTTGAGCATAGTTTTTGCGATGATGGACGACAGCGTGAACAACAGCTGGAACGTTGCGGCTGATTCGCGCACTTTAAAAGCCCTCAATCCAGAATTCGATGTCGCTGCGGAAGGTTCAATTTCAGACGGAATGGGGCGGCTTGATGTCCTTGCTTTTACCGGCCTGATTGGGCGGCGAGGTGAGAGGCGTCTTATTGTAGGGCCGTTCCCAGGAATTCAGTTTCCGACTGGAAGCCATTTCGTTTATATTCCTGCTTTTGATTTGGAATTTGTCTTCCCCGAATTTCCTGCGCCGCAAACTGTGCTTATGCCTCAGGAAATGCCCACTTTTGGCTGGGGGCCTTCGTTCACGATTTATCCGGGAAAAAATGAAATCATAAAGATGCCGCAAAACTCCGTTGATTCTATCAGGATTGTTTTCGATGGCAAAAATGTTTCTCAGAATATCAAGCTTTCTCTGCTCGAAGATTTCAATTATGCCGTTCAGCAGGACGTTAATTCAAAAGCCCGCAAAGCATATTCCCGGAGCGTAAAGCGAAGCATGGTCAAAAAATTCACCGCTGTTGCAGGGGCTACTGCAACACTGCTCATTGCAGAAGAAGCAGTCAATAAAGAAGAAAATCTTTTTACAATTGCGGCGTATGCGGCAACATATTTGAGCGCGGCCAAAGCTGCCGACCAAATCGACAGAACAGAAACCGCGGATATTCGTCAGGTCTACACTCTTCCTGCCCAGGCTTATGCTGGCGGAATAGAACTTCCGGGCGGAAAGTATTCTTTCAAGGTTCAGTATCTTTCTAAGAACGGCGATCTTTTAAAAGAAGAGTCCTTCAAAGATATTGAAGTCAAAAATGGTAAAACTGTTTTGGTGGAGTCATCATGTCAAAAATGAAATGTCATTGCCGTACTTTGATACGGAAATCTTTAGTGGTCTCTATTCTGGTTAGCCTTTGTCTGGCTGGTTGCGGTTCATCAGAAAACGTCGCAAAAGCTTCGGGCAGTTCTGGTAAATCAAAGGGAATGCCTGACTGGGTGACAGGGCCATCTTCTGCTTATCCAAAAGCTGATTATCTCACTGCGACAGGTTCTGCAGCAGAAAAGAAATCTGCAGAAATTGATGCAATTAATGAGCTGGTTTCGATTTTCGGGCAAAAAATCACGTCTGCATCGGCTACTTCGAGAAGAATGGAAATGGCTCAAAAGGCTGGGGCTGTCGCCGATTATTCTGACGAGGCAAAACTGGATCAGGCTGTTCTCCGCGAAGTTAATCAGGATGACGTTATAGCCGTGGAGATTCCCGAGTTTTTTGAGTCAAAAAGCGAAGGAAAATGGTATGCGCTGGCTGTGATGAGCCGTGAAAAGGGTACTCAAATTTATTCTTCAATGATTGAAAAGAATCAAAAAGAAATCGATTCAATTTTTTCACAGATAAAGGCAAGCAAAGATCCAAACACAATGCTCAACTTTTCAAGGCTTGATTTTGCCGAAGAAGTTGCCAGAACAAACGAGGGATATTTAAAACGTCTCACGATTTTGAACCCGCCTGCTGCGCAAAATTTTGCCTCTCTGAGCACGCCTGTTCAAATTCACAAGAATAAAATGGAAATGGCGGCGAAAATTCCTGTCTGTGTTCAGGTAGATGAAGATTCGGACGGCCGGATTGCCAAAACTTTTCAGGAAGTCATGACATCTTTTGGCTTCAACACGACTCTCGGCTCAAACGAGCGTTATGTAATCAGCTGCAAGAATCATTTTACAGAATCTGCAAGCTCAAATGAAAAGACAAAATTCTGCGAGTACGTTGCTGAATGTGCATTGAACGACACTTTTTCTGGAGAAACTCTTGTTCCGCTCAGTATTACAGGCCGCGAAGGTTCTCCAACCTATCAGAATGCAGAAATTCGTGCAAAACAGAAAATTTCTGCAAAAATAAAAGGTGATTTTGCCAGAAGTTTTGAAAACTATCTTGGAGATTTCACAGCGTTTTAGAAAGATTTTTTCTAAAATTTATAAAGAATAATTTAAAATATTTTTGCTTGTTTTAAATTTATACTTTATAATGATTGTATCATGCAAAGATTATATCTCGATACAAAAAAGCTGGACGCTTCTTGCCGGGCTTCTTATGGGCTTACTGAAGAAATAATGATGGAAAATGCGGCTATGGCTCTGGAAACGGCCATCCGCCATCCATATCCTTTGAGCGGAGACAGACGACAACCACAAAAAATTCTCATTCTTTGCGGCGGTGGCAACAATGGTGCCGACGGTTATACATTGTCGCGCAAATTGCGTTTTGATTACGACGTAAGTATTATTCAGTTTATGGCTCCCACTTCGGCGCTTTGTAAAATTCAGGCTGAGCGGGCCGAAAAGTGCGGAGTTCGTTTTGTTAAGCGTGAAGATTTATCTTTCTATGATTTAAGATTTGCGGATATTATCGTTGATTGTGTTTTTGGCAGTGGTTTTCATGGTGAGTTTGATGAAAAAACTCGGGCTGCCCTTGGCGATATGAATTTGTGCGAGTGCTATAAAATTGCATGTGATGTGCCTTCCGGCCTTCGTGAAGACGGAACGATTGCAGACGGTGCTTTTGTTGCTGATTTAACTGTAACGATGGGTGCTCTCAAAACATGTCTTTACAGTGATTGTGCCAAAGATATTGTCGGAACGGTCAGATGTGCTGAGCTTGGAGTTAACCGCCGTCTCTATGAAAATTCAAACAACTCAAATCTTGTAAAAGGAATGCTGCTTGAAGAGTCAGATTTGCTTTTGCCGCACCGAACTGTCTGCAATGTGAACAAAGGCTCTTTTGGCCATGTGGTGATTGCTTCTGGCGAAAAACAGGGAGCGGCTGCGATTGCAGGATCTGCGGCAATTCGTTTCGGGGCAGGGCTTGTCACTCTCGTTCACAAACATTCTTCCAAAAAAGGGCTTGATATTTTCCCTGAGCTTATGGTTTCTTCACAAATCCCAGAAAAGGCCAATGCTATTGCTTTCGGAATGGGGCTTGGTTTTGAGGAATCTAGCAGCCAGGAATATTTTGACTATATTCTTGCTCATGCAAACATCAAATGCGTTATTGATGCCGATGCATGTTATGCCCCGGGGCTCAAATCTTTCCTCGAAAAAAAGGAAAAGGGCGTTGTTCTCACTCCGCATCCAAAAGAGTTTCAGGCAATTCTTAAAAATTGTGACCTGGGCGATTATTCAATAGAAGAATGTGTTTTAAATCGAATAGAACTGGTCGAAAAGTTCTGCCGTAAATTCCCCAAAAAGACAATTATTCTTAAAGGGGCCAACTCAATCATCGCGCATTTTGATGGCAACAAATACAAGATGTTTGTAAATCCGTTTGGGCGTCCGTGTCTTGCAAAAGCAGGCAGCGGAGACGTTTTAAGCGGAATGGTTGCGGCATTGCTTGCTCAGCACCGTAAGACAATTGATGCCGCAATCACTGCGTCTCTGGCACATTCTCTGGCATCTGCAAAAATCAAGTGCGATTTCTCAATGACACCATACGATTTGATGCAGGCACTTGCAGAGCTATAAAAACTTATCTGCGTTTGCCCAGTTCAATAAAATTCATGTGAGCTTTATCCTTTGCGCTCAGTCGTTTTGGACCGAGTGTAAAGGATTTTTCTTTTTTCATGCCGCCATGTTTTGCTGACATCCAGCCTGGTTCTGCAGGGTGAGAATCTCCCTTTTCAACATAGGCTTTCCATTCAGCTGGCTCCGGTACTTCAAACAGCATTTTTTGATTTGTGAACGGATGCGTGAATTCGAGTGTGCGGGCGTGCAGGCAGAGGCGGCCAAAATTGTCGGTCTTTGCGCGGAAATTTTTATCGCCAGCGAGCGGATACCCTTTTGAGGCAAGGTGAGCACGAATCTGGTTCTTTTTGCCAGTGTCCAAAGAAAGCTCGAACAGAGTATGAGTTTTCCCGCGGAGAATTGTTGTGAAATTTGTGCGTGCCGGAACGGTTTTGAATTCTTTTTTGCCTTTTTCAAATTCATTTTCTTTGTATGGCTTTTTGGGAACGAAACCAACGTTGTAAGCATTGAAAGCCAAATCGTCATCGATTAATCCTGAAAGAGGGAGAAGTTTTTTGGGATTGTGAGGATTTTCAGCAACGGCCCGGTAAAGACGCTCGCTTACCATCTGGTGCCATGTGTCCATAATCTTTTTTTGTGCGGATTCTGTGAGCGCGAACATCATTACGCCGCTTGTTTCGCGGTCAAGGCGGTGCACGGCTAACGGCCTGTGTTTTGGGGAGTAAGTGCCCTTTTTGCGCATGATTTCTTCGAGAATTGTGAGCGCGGATTTGCCTTTCCCTTGATTGGGAACGCTCAAAAGACCTGCCGGTTTGTTGATTACACAAATATATTCGTCTTCAAAAAGAATATCGATTTTTTCATGATTCTTCATGGATAAAATGATAGCGAAAAGCGATAAAATTTGATACTATCTTTTATGTGGGTATGGGCAATATTTTAAAAAATAAGAATTTTAAGTCTCTTCTTACTGAATGTATCAGCTATTTTTTGCCAGTTGCGGTTCTGCTTTTGCTTTTTTTTGCACCAATAAGCATTTCTCCACTAAATCTTTACGAAAAAGAAGATGCAGCCTTGCAAGTCGGTAAAATCCTTACTTACAGGTTGCCTTTCGATTCGAACTTGAATCTTGAATTTGGTTTTGTCCGGGTTTTATTGTGGCTTGTTTATTTCTTGCCATGCTCCGTTCTTTTTTCAATAACGGCATTTATTCTTAAGAAAAAGTGCGGGATTAAGCTCGAAAAACTCAATTATGCGTTCATTCTCGCAAGTTTTTCGATTTATCTTTTCTGTATGGCGGTTTGCCTGATCGCGAATGCAAATTGTTTCGCATGGTTTTTAGCGGTTCCTTTCCATATTTATTTTACCTCGTTGTGTGCGATTCTCTCCCATTTTTATTATTCATTTTATGGAATTGTCTGGCTCCGAAAGTCAAATCCTGAATACGAAGAATTCTTGAAAATGCGCGAGGAAGCTGCAGAAAAATCCCCGGAGTTCCAGGCGTCCACCTTGTTTACCATCGCGGGAATTTCCGAGCTGCACAAACATTTTAAGCTCCGTGTTCGCAGGCTTTCTGTTAAAACTAAATTCACTTTTGTAATCACAGGCTTAATCATCGTCATTTTGCTGGCGTTCATGCTTTTGATTCTAAATACGTATAAAAATATGTTTGTCGAAGCCGTAAGTGATGTGGGGCGCGCTCAGGCCGAGCAGACTGCGGCAGTTTATGATTCTGCAGACGGCCGGAATGATAAAATTTCTGCATTCTTCGATGAACTTCGTATTTCAAACGACTTTGCTGAAACACCTTTTGAGCGTATTGATATTATTGTAACATATGACAAAAAGCCTGTCGTTTATCTGGAAAAATGGAGTCAGGAGACTGAATTCCCGAATTTCTCGACTTTCGCATACACAACTGGAAAACCCAAACTGATTGATGAATCTGAGAAATCTATCACGACCGAGCAGGCCATCGATTATCTGAAGCGATACGATAGCGGAGCTTATAAAAGGGATTACGTATACAATAAGGCTGACAAAACTTGTAAATATATTTATCCGGTCACATTTACACAAAAAGCGGGCAAAAAACTTGTAGGATTTGCTATCGTCACTTATAAACAGCAGGTGCTGATGCGGCAATATTTCCGTACCAAAGTCTTTGTCCTCACTTTGATTTCAATTTTCCTGTATCTTTCGGTGATTGTTTCGATTCTGCTCGCGGATTTTATTTTCAACCCGCTGCTTTTCCTTCGTAAAAATGTCAAAAAAACTTCACGTTCAATCGAAAAGATTTTGAGCGGTTCTGCAAAAAATGCTTCAACCGCACTCAAATTTTCCGACACAATCAAAACAAATGATGAAATCAAGGATTTGTCGCTTGAAATCGGTGAGATGGTCGGGCTGATTAAAGGAATCATGCCGTATGTTTCATTCTCAACGCTGCAACATGCGGAGAAGGTGAGTGACAGTGACGGCAAAAAAAGCAACGCCACCACTTCCCGTGATTTGTGTTTCCTCTTTACGGATATTCGCGGATTCACTTCGCTCTGTGAGGGTATGCCTCCAAAGAAGGTCGTTGATATTCTCAACCGCTACCTCGACATCGAAACTCAGATTATTCTGGACAACAACGGCGACATCGATAAATTTGTTGGCGACGAGATGATGGCATTCTTCTCTGGCCCGCGCAAGGAAATCAACGCTTGTAAAGCTGCCATGGAAATCCGGGCGGCAATGCGTGAGCAGCAGCAAATTTCAATGGAAGACGGCTCAACTTACGTTTCAATCGGAATCGGAATTAACTCCGGCAAAGTTACTTTTGGACCTGTCGGCTCTCGTACCCGCAAAGATTTTACTTCAATCGGCGACACGGTTAATCTTGCGGCCCGGCTTGAAGGCGCAAACAAAGCTTACGGCTCAAAATCAATCATCACGGAGGCTGTTTACCAGAAACTCCGCGATATGTTCATCTGTCGTGAGCTGGATTTTATCACTGTCAAAGGCAAAACCGAGCCAGTGCGAATCTACGAGATTTTGCAGCACAAAAATCAGGCGAACAAAAATAATGCCACGGAAAAGCTCACCGAAATCAAAGAGCTTTTTGAGAAAGGCCTGGAATTTTACAGGGCGCAGGAATGGGATAAGAGCGAGTCATGTTTTTCTGAATGTGCGCTCAAGTACAATGATATGCCGTCCGTGGTTTTCCTGGACAGAATCCGTCACTTTAAGCAAAACCCGCCGCCAAAAGACTGGGACGGTGTATTTAAAATGGTGGTTAAGTAATGGGCTTGAATTCTCAGGGGCTCCGCATTATAAACGATTTTATATTGAAAATGGCGTTAAGGAGCGAAACGGCTTACGGAAACACTCGTTTTTGTGCTGCCGCGTGAGCGGCAAACGTATATAGTTACAAGCACAAAACGCGTGTAGCATGCTAGCATGCGTTTCCGATAAGCCGTTTTCACGACTGGAAGCCATTTTTAGCAGCAAACATTTTATAATGCGGAAGCCATGCTTCAATCCCAAACGCGAGAGGAATAAATGCAATTATCTACAGAAATTGAATTTAAAGTCGATTTTAATGACTGCGATCCAATGCGGATTGTCTGGCATGGAAATTACATCAATTATTTTGAGCGTGCCAGATGCGCCCTTTTGGACAAAATCGGCTACAACTACATCGATATGGAAAATTCCGGCTACAGTTTTCCTGTCACGGAAGTCAAGGCCAAGTACATGAAATCGCTTCGTTTTGGCGACATTTGCCGGGCAAAGGCAACGCTTGTTGAGTACGAGAATATGATTAAAATCGAGTTCGAGCTGTACAATGCAAAAACAGGCGAGCTGACTACAAAAGGCATTGTGAGCCAGATGTGCGTGGAAATGGCGACCGGTAAAACACAATTTTTCTGTCCAAAATGCTTTACCGAGAAAGTCGAGCATTTTATTTCAAAAGGTGGCTTCAATTGATGAGAAATTTTTTGTCGGTTTTTTTGATTTTCTTTCTGGTGGTTCCATTTTTCGGGCAGGAATTTGACTCTCAAAAAGATGAGGAAGAATTCGCAAAAGTCTGCGAGGCAATTTCTTCAAAAAAAATCACGAAAGGTGATTTCCGGCAGTTAAAATTTATTCAACGGCTCAAACGAGAGATGGCTTCCACTGGAATTTTTGTGATTTCAGCGGATGACGGCATTCTCTGGCAGACGCAAAAGCCATATTTTTCCACAATGGCGATGACAAAATCCGCAATCATTCAGACAAACGCAAAGGGCAAAAAATCCGTAATTTCGGCGGAATCCAACGCGACTTTCGACCAGTTTTCAAAAGTTCTTTCATCTGTTTTTACGGGAAATGCCGGTATACTCACCCAGAATTTTGAAGTTGAGTTTATCGGAAGTACGGACAATTGGAGCATCAATCTGATTCCAAAAAATTCATCGGTGCGTAAGGTTGTTGAGGAAATTGAAATGGTCGGCAAAATTTCAATCGATTTGATGACGATTCACGAGCCGAACGGAGACTATATCCGATACGAGTTTTTGACACATATTTTTCCTGACGCTTTGACCGAGGAAGAAAAAGTCTTGTTCGGCAAAAATTAACAGATAATATGAAAAAAAAATTTCTTTTTGCGTGGATTTGCTTCCATAGTTTGATTTTTATTTCTTTTTTTATTTCGCTTGCTGTATTACCGAAATTCAATTTTAGCACGAGTTTGTTTGACATTTTGCCTCCGTCGTCCGGCTTGCACGAGGTTCAGGCGGCGGATACAAAACTTGCGGCAAAAACCGGTCGGACTGTGACGATTCTGGTAAAAGGTGAATCTTTCGGGCTGGCAAAAGAAGTCGCTGAGAAATTTTATTTTTCCTATGCAGATCTTAAAGGTCAGGTTGAGAGTGGCTATTTTGATTCACTTTCACTTTTTGTAGATTCTTCTTCAATCACAGAAATTACTGGCTGGCTCCATGAAAACCGTTTCATGCTTCTTGACGATGAGACCCGTGAACTTTTAAAAAATGGCGGGGCGGATGAAATTGCCGAAGAAGCCCTTGCGAGTGTTTACGGAGCGTTCAGTTTTTCGGATTTGTCTTATCTGGGAGAAGACCCGTTTTTGCTGAGCGAGCGGAATTTAAGGCATTTCCTTGAAGGCGGGGCAATTTCTGCCACAAATATGGCACTGCGAGACGATGTGCTCTCGGCTGAAAAAGACGGTGAATTTTATGTGCTTATTCGCGGCACGATTTCTGAGCAAGGTTCATCCCTGACTGGAAAAAAAAGTGCGGTCAAAAATATTTATGAGACTGCGGAATTTTTGCAGCGGAATTATGGCTATGACGGAAGAACCGTTGAATTCATTTTCTCCGGCGTGCCTTTTCACAGCTACGAGAATGCAAGTTCTGCACAAAAGCAAATTTCTGTGATTTCAACTGTCGCGCTGATTTTGATTTTTGTTCTGTTCCTGCTGATTTTTCGTTCGATTGTTCCGGCCTTTGTTTCGGCTCTGGCGGTTGCTTTTTCGTGCGCGGTGGGCTTTGTTTCTGTTCTGCTATTTTTCCGGGGCATTCACATTCTGACTTTTGTTTTTGGAACTACGCTGATTGGAACTTGTCTTGATTACTCGATTCATTTTTTTGTGAACTGGAAGGGCAATCTTTCGTGTGAATCTGGTGAGGCTGTCCGAAAGCATATTTTTCGCGGCGTGACGCTGGGCTTTGCTTCGACCGAAATTTGTTTTGCGGCTTTGTTTTTTGCGCCGTTCCCTCTTTTAAAGCAGGTGAGCGTGTTTTTGTTCACCGGGCTGGCGACGGCCTGGCTTTCGGTGGTTGCTTTGTATCCGATGCTGAAAATGCCGGAGATTCGCCGTTCTGTTCTTATGACCGCAAGAATTCATTCAATTGACGTAAAATTTGGTTCAAAGAGCGTGGTTTGTGCTGTTCCGGCTTTGCTTGTGATTTTTTCGCTTCTGGTGATTGTTGCAAATCGCCGAGACTTCAAAATCCTGAACAACATTCAGGAACTTTATTCGATGTCGCCGAAAATGCTTCGGAATGAAATTACTTCGGCAAAAATCCTTAACACAGGTGCAAGCGGCTGGTATTTTATCCTCAAAGCGGATTCCGAAGAAGAACTTTTGCAGAAAAATGAAGAGCTTGGATCTTTTTTGGACGAGCAGATTGAATCTCAAAAGCTTCAGAATTATCTTTCGGTTTGTCAATTCGTTCCGTCTCAAAAAAAGCAGGAAGAAAGCTATGCCGCTGCAGAAAATCTTGTGTCGCTTGCGGACGAACAATTTGCCGCTCTTGGATTCGATGATTTTCAAAATTATGAAGAAAATTACCGTGCGAAGAAAGAGCGTTTTGTGCATCCTGCGGACTCAAATCTTCCGCTCGTGATAAAGGATGCGATTTCGAATCTTTGGATTGGCGAGCTTGACGGCGAGTTTTATTCATGCGTGATGCCGTTGCATGCAAAGCCTGAGGAAGAGAAGTTTTTCCGTGAATATGCGGCAAATCATGACAGCGTTTTCTTTGTGAACAAGGTTAAGGATATTTCGTCTCAGCTGGACGTTCTTTCAAAATCGATGCTCAAAATGCTTGCGCTTGCCTTTGTTGCGGTGGTCGCGATTCTTTGTTTCTTTTATAAAATTCGTGTGGTCTTGAAAATTGCGTTAGTTCCGCTTCTTGTGACTCTCGTGACTACGGCAGTGCTGATTCTTGCGAAAATTCATATCAGTTTCTTTCCGATTACGGCTCTTGTGCTTGTGTTTGGGCTTGGCTTGGATTACATAATTTACGCGCTTGAAGGAAGCGGGCAAAAATCCAGCCTGAACAGTTTTGCGATTTTGCTCTCGTTCGTTACGACGGCTCTTTCTTTTGGTGCGCTTGCTCTTTCAAACTTTCCGCCAGTCCATACGCTTGGGCTGACGGTCTTCGTGGGATTGTTCACGGCTGTGGTGACGGCTTTTTGTGTGTCTAAAACTTAACAAACCAGGATTTTTCTTCGGTGGTGCAGAGAAGTTCGCCCAGTGATACGGTTTCTTTGATTGTTTTTTTACCGTCCGGGGATGAAAGGACGATTGTAAGTTTGCCGTTTACTATTTCGTCGGCGAAACTTGGACCGTACATTGAGGCCAGAAGGTCACGGTATTCAGCGATTGTCATTTTTTCGCCGATCAGGGCCGGAACCATCATTAAATCAAGGTAAGATTTTGCATCCTCGCTCAAAAGACTGTAAAACGCGGTAATTTGTTTGGGGCCTAGCGTGAGCGTGAGTGAATTCTGGCTTTTTGTGATTAACTGAGTTGTTGCGAGAGGATGATTCGAAAGATTTGGAAGCGTACCGGTTGTCGCGATTTCTGTTGGGCTTGGAATTGTCGCGCTTGTGTTTACGGCTCCGGCAGATTTTAAAACCAAAAGAACATCATCTTTATTGAAAAGAGGTGCGTTCGTGTCGGCTCCTGTGGCGGCCTGCAAAGTTTTGGCTGTGGCGGCAGAAAATCCAGTTGAGAAAAGAATTGTCGCTTCATCACCGGTGCTGGCTTTTACGGAGATTTGAGGCTTGCATGAGACAAAAAGCAGCGAGATCAATGCAATCGAGAAGAAAAACCATGCCCCGCTATGGAGCCGTGGCGTAGCCAGTGCGAAGCACCGAGCGTGAGTGAGCGGCGTAACAGCGGCAGCCGGAAAAATTTGGCACAAAAAAAATTTAATCTTCATATTCCTATAAAACACTGTTCAGTGGCAGGGTTACGCGGATTCCGGTGGCAAGGACAAGGCCAGTTGTAAGGCTCTTTGAAAAACTCATTGCCGCTCCGTCCATGTCGTTGAAGACAGTATAATGAATATCCTGGACAAATGAAACAAAAGTCTTTCCAACCTGGAAGCTTGGTGTGCTGAAAGCGGCTCCGATAATTCCCGGGAAAAATGAATTCTTGATTTTGTAATCTGAGTCGCCTGGAAGATGCGGTTTTCCGAGTGAAATTACAGGGCCTGCAAAAACCCGGACAAATTCATTCATCGTCAAAGAGAAAACAAGTGGCAGCTGAACGTTGTCTGTACCTGCGTCATAGCGGATGTATGCTCCCACGCCCGGCTGCAAAGTTTTACCGGCATAGCGTGCGTGAATCATTGTGTCAAATCCACGGCAATTGAGGCGGAAATAATCTGGTGTGACCATGCTCCAGTCGATTGAAAGTGATGCGTCCAAAATCAAAGAGCGGAGGAAAGAATCGTTGCCGGTGCCTGCAACTTGATTTGAAGAAGAGGCCGTTCTTGTGCTTTTTGATGAAGCGGATGATGATGCGCTTGAATTTTCTGCTGATGTAGAAGTTTTTCTTGAATCAACGAGCAGTTCCGAATTGGATGCCGGAAGATAGCGGCGCGTGCAGAAATAGTGTGATTTCCAGTAGGATTCTTTTAGTGAGGAAATGATTACGCCTGTGTTCGGACCGTCGCTTGCCGCGTGGATGAACTGGTTTGAGCCGATGTAAAGTCCGACATGCGAAATCTGTCCGCTGGAAGTTGTCTTGAAAAAGACCAGATCGCCTGCCTCGCGCTCGCTTGCGCTTACTTCGGTGCAGAAATTGTAGATTGCCTTTGTGGTGCGAGGAAGCTGGACTCCGATTGATTCCCGTGAGACTGTGAAAATCAGGCCTGAGCAGTCGAAAGAATTGGGACCGATGCCACCAGAAGCATAAGGCTTTCCGATGAATTGTTTTGAATAATCAACAAGTTTCTGACGTGAAATTGCGGCTTCGCCTGTGCTCATTTTTATCTCATTTTGAGCGCATAATTGGGGAACAATCAGAACAAAAAGGAAAAATGCAAAAGTGTAAAAAACGACTTTTCGTGTAGACATAGTTTTATTATCGGAAAATTTTGGGGCGGGGTGAAGGAAAGAAAAACCCCTGAAAGAGATTGGTGCCAGGCACTTCACTCAATCAGAGGTGCAGGTTCATGATTTGTGGCACGCAAACGTATTTTGCTGGGCTGTCTGCATGCTATTAAATGGCTTGAACGGCTTATTTGACAATGTTTGCCAAAGCTGCTTTCATTCCTTTGCTTTGAATATCAGCCAAGTGGCCGGCAACTGCTGCTTCAAGACCTTCGTATTTTGTCAAATCTTCCTTCCAGAACTCAACGTTGCTCAAAACTTTGTTTGCCTTAACTTTTGCATCGTTTGTCTCTTTGTTGAGGGCTGCGAAGAATTCAAGAACTGGCAATGTGTCGAGATTTTCGTATTCGCCGGCATCTCGCTTTGAAATGAGGCATTTCTGACCTTTTGCGTTCTCTTTGATTTCTGTTCCGTTGTAGAAAGAAATGAGGGCTGCGATTGAGAATCCCAGCAATTTTGGAACTGAGCCGTTCTTTTTGATTGACTGTGTGACTGATGGCAAACAGCGTGTCCAGTATTTAGCGACTGAGTTCAAAGAAATCTCAATCAGGCGGTGCGGGTTGAACGGATTCTGGAAGCGTGTCCAGACATCCTGTGCATATTTTTTAAGATCTTCCTGGTCGCCGTCGATTGAAGGAACGATTTCGTTGAAGATGATGTCGTGCATGAATTTCTGAGCGTCAGCGTTTGGCTCGTTGAATCCAGAACCGACTTTCTCTGAGCAAACGATGTCCTGTACGTAATTTGAGCCTGAGAGGAATGCTGCGAGAACGGAAGATGTGTGTGCGCCGTTCAAGATGCGGACTTTTCGGGTGTGGTAGTAGTCCATGTTCTGGACCCATTTGACTGAAAGGCCTGCTTTAACGAGCGGAAGCTCATCCTCGTGTGATTTTTTAGATTCGATGACCCAGAAGTGGAAAAGTTCTGCTGAGTCGAGGAGTTTGTCCTCATAGCCGAGCTTTTCACAGATGTTCTCAGCCTGAGTTTTGCCGTTTTCTTCTTTTGAGAGGAGCGGGAAGTATCCCGGAACGATTCGGTCAACAAGGCATGAGCAGACGTCACAAGCCTCGTCGAACCAGTTGATGAAGTCTGGTCCGAGCTGCCACATCTCAGCGTAGCGGAGGATATTTATTCGGAGGTTAAGGCCAGCCTGATCGCTCAATTCACAAGGAATCAAAATCATGCCTTTTGAAAGGTCGCCCTTGAATGCCTGGAATCGTTTGTAAAGGAAGGCTGTTACTTTTGCAGGGAAGTTTTTCTGTGGCTTCTGGTCGAGTGTTACTGGAACGCCGTCGATTTCTGTGTCAAAGCGGATTCCGGCCTCGGTTGTGTTAGAGACGATGAAGCGCAAATCCGGGCTTGAAGCAAGAGCGATATATTCGTCGTAGTTTGTGTATGGGTTGATTGAGCGGCTTACTGAATTGATGCAGCGTGTCTCAACTGTTGGTTTTCCGTCTTTCATGCCGCGGAGAACTGTTGTGTAAAGGTTATTCTGTGCGTTCATCGCATCAATCATGCCTTTTTCGAGTGGCTGAACGATTACGATGTTGCCGTTGAAGCCTGCTTTTTCATTTGCAATATCAATCTGCCAGTCAACGAAAGCGCGCAAAAATCCGCCTTCACCGAACTGCAATACTTTCTCTGGGCGAGAAACTGTTTTCATCACATCTTTTATTGATTTAAGAGCCATAAATTGAACCTCCGAATGTTTCTGGGAGAAGTTGACAGCACCGGGGCAAACGCATTATGAAATATTCCCTGTTAAAAATGGCTTCCAGTCGTGAAAACGGCTTATCGAAAGCGCATGCTAGCATGCTACACGCGTTTTGTGCTTGTAACTATATACGTTTGCCGCTCACGCGGCAGCACAAAACGAGTGTTTTCGTAAGCCGTTTCGCTCCTTCGCGCCATTTTCAATATAAAATCGTCTATAATGCGTTTGTCCTGTGGACAGCACTTCCATAAATTCTATAATAATTTTATAATCCCGAAACTTGAAAAATCATATAGCGATTATTGACACCTTTTTGATAAAAACCGTGGAAAAAAGCGGAAATATGAAAAATTCCGAACAATACACGAAATAGTCAAATTTGTGAAAAATATATTTACAAAACACATATAAAACTTGTAAAAATAATAATGTCATTATAAAATATAAAAATGCAGAATTTTCAAAATGGACGAAGAGTAGGTTTCATCCTTTCTACTATATATAACGGTTCCGCCCTCAAACTCTGGCACAAAATAGTTTCCCGTGCATCTCAAGATAAAGGTGCGTTCTTTGTATTTCCAGGCGGAAAGCTGTCTTCTGAGAAATCTAATGACTGTCTGAGAAATTCTGTTTATGAACTGGCAAATCCTTCCAATATCGACGGGCTTATCAGCTGGGCTTCAAGTATCAGCGGATCCGTCTCTTTGGAGGAAGTCGAAGAATTTCACAGCCGCTTCAATCAAATTCCTGTAGTTACAATCGGCCAAAAACTTCACGGCAAGCCTTGTTCAGAATTTGACGCTTACACCGGAATGAAGGAGCTGGTTCTTCATTTTATAAAAACTCATGGCGTAGAAAAGATTGCATTTATTCGTGGCCCGCAAAATCATACTTCTGCCGAAGACCGATTCCGGGGTTTTAAAGACGCGCTTTCTGAGTCAGGCCTGTATAATGAAGAAAATCAAAATCTCATAACGGATGCGATGAGCTGGAATGATGGCGAAAAGGCAATGGTTCAGCTTTGCGAAGAGCGCAATCTTGTTCCGGGCAAGGATTTTAAGGCAATCATAGGTGCAAGTGATTTGATGACTTTCGCGGCCGTAAATTACTTAAAAAAACGTAATGTCCGTATTCCAAAAGACGTTCTTGTCGGCGGTTTCAACGATACCGAAGAAAGCCGGATTTCAGTTCCTTCGTTCTCAACCGTTCACATGCCAACGGCAGAGCTTGGTGTTGATGCTTACGAAAAACTTTCCAATATTCTTGATGGAATGCTCGGCGTTGCGGATACAAAACTTTCTGCTTACCCTGTAATCCGAGAAAGTTGTGGCTGTAACCGTGCAAAGATCTGGAATTCAGCAGAATCAAAATACAAAATCCGAAGTGAAGCACAGTTCCGTGAAGAACTTTTTAAGATTTTCCATACGACTCCAGAAAAGGCCAATCTTGATCCTATGCTTCGTGCCCTTTTTGACAACGACAAACCGAAGTTCTATGAGCTTTTTTCTCAGTGGATTACAAAATATTTTGAGGAAGGCGGGGAATCACTTACTGTCTTTGCATTCTTGTCTGCGCTTCGTGGAATCACCGATCTTTCTCCGGAATATATCGAAAAGGTCATTCGTCATGTAATTGTGTCTATTCCTCGGATTCAGGAACGTGTGCTTATTCAGGAGCAGTTTGAGGCCAATAAAGTCAACATGGTGGTTTCGTCTTTAAAGAATGAGCTGCTTTCTGTCTATGACAGGCCAAAATTAATCACAGTTCTCAAAAAATATCTTGATACAATCGGAATCCGTACTTTTGCGATTGTTTTGCACGAAGACGAAAATTATTCAAATTATATCGGTGGTTATAATGCTACCGATGAAGCCCGCACGGAGCCTGTAAAGTTCCAGCGTGGCAATCTTGTTCCTGACAAATACGCTTCGGATTTTGCGAACGGCACTTTTATAGTTCAGCCACTTTTTGATGATGAACATGCTTACGGATATATCATTTGTGGTTACGCAAAATGTCATGGCATTGTTTACGAGGATTTACGCTCATCTGTTAGCAGTGCCCTTCAGAGCATAATCTTCTTTGAGAATACAAACGAAGCCCGCAAAATTGCTGAGCAAGCCGAGTTCGCTAAGACAGAATTTTTTGCAAATGTCGGAAGTGATTTGTGCGATCCGCTCAAAAACCTTTCGGCAAAAGTTCAGCAAATGGAAGAGAATATCGAAAAGGGCGTAATCGACAGGGAAATTTTTGCCGAGCAGCTTCTTTTTCTCCGGTCGCAGATCAATGCACAGCTTCAAAAAACAGAAACTCTCGTAGATTTGACTCGCTCTCAGGTTGACGATCTTCCGATGAACAAAAAATTGTTCGAAATCCGTCAGGTTCTTCCCGGAAGCATTGCCGCCAATCTCAATCAGGAATATCCGCTTCTTTTTGGTGATGCAGAACGACTCAAACGTGCTTTGCAGACGATTTTTGATTATGCAGAAAAGATTCCGTGCATTTCAGAGAAAACAGACGGAATTCACATTGAATTCTATTCAAGCCGCTTTGACTGGCATAAACCTGAGCTTCTCCTTGCCGAAAAAATCATTCTTCTTCAGTTTGGTGAAGTCGAAAAGTCAAACAGCTACGCCGAAGTTACGTTCCCGTGGCCAAACCTTGCGGGGCTTCCGCCAGAAAGTCATGATGTCACCAAGTCAAAGCTTTATTGCTTTACCGAAAGCCTTCCAAAAGCAAAATTCGAGCTTGAGCCAAAATATCTTTTTGAGGAAGGCTATCTCGAATCTGATTTCGACAATGCCGTGTTCTATTGGGAGCCGGATTCCGCTCCAATCGATGAATGGATTAAAATTTACGGTCTCCGCAAAAAAGATTCTGTGTTCCGTGCGCCGCTCGTCTGCTACAGCCACAATCTCGTGGGACATAATTTCTCAGACATCCTTGAGCAGAAAATTCGTGCGCAGCGGTCGGCTCCAGTTCTGTTCGTAAACACAAAGCACACTCATTATGGCACCTGGGCAACAGAATCAAATACTGTCACGGTTTCATCAATGGATGAATTTGACGACATTCTTTCAGAAATCACACCTTCTCTGATCGTTTTTGAAAAAATCGACGAAGAAAGCATCCGCCGCATCCGTCAGAATCAAAAAACCGTTCTCGTACCAATCATCGTTCTTCCAGATACGGTTGAAACCGATGAAGAAATCGAGCTTCTCTGTTCTCATCCGCGCATCATTCTTTGTAACCGTGGGGCAGCTGAGTCCGAGCAGTTTAACGAACGAATCAAGGCGATTCTTGCTGGCGACGAAATTTTGCCGCCACACACAGGCGCACTCGTCAAAAAGGCAATTCTTTATCTCAACCGCAACGCTTCAAAGCAGATTGTCCGCTGGAAGCTTGCAGACACGGTTCATGTCAGCGAAGATTATCTCACCCGCATTTTCCACAAGGAAATCGGCCTGAGCTTGTGGGAATATCTCAACCGTTACCGAATCTACATCGCTACGAAAATGCTTCTCGAAACCAACGATACGATCTACGAAATCGCGGAAAATTCTGGTTTTCAGGATCAGGCATATTTCTGTCGTGTCTTCAAAAAAATCTACGGCATACCGCCAGGAAAAATCCGCTCAAAATAATAGTGGGAAACTCCAAAAACTTTGTGTTTTAGAAGCTTCCATAACTATAATATGTTCGGTTTTGTCCAATAAGACAAAAGTATATTTAATTTCTAATTGACGCTTTCCGCGTTATTATTGTCTCATGAGGTTAGGTATGAACGCACACGAAACTAATGTTTTAAATGCACCGAAGAAAGATCTCTGGAAGAATATCAAGAGACATTTCTCGGTTTATGCACTTCTCGTCATTCCAGTCGTGTACTATGCTATTATGAAGTATGGTCCGATTGTTAATGGTCAGATTGCTTTCAAAGATTTTGAGCCTGTAGACGGAGTATGGGGCAGTGTTTGGGTTGGATTCAAAAACTTCAGCACATTCATCCATTCGTTCTATTTCGGCGAACTTATGAGAAACACAATTCTTTACAGCTTGGCTAAGCTTTGTGTTTCAGTTCCTCTTTCAATCATCTTGTCTGTTGCGTTGTACGAGTGTACGCATAACGTTCTTCGTCGTATCGTTCAGACTTTGGCTTATCTCCCGCACTTCCTTTCTTGGGTTATCATGTACGGTATCCTTCTTATTTTGTTTGCAAAGGGTGACGGTCTTGTTAATCAGGTTATTGAAAGTTTCGGTGGCTCATCATTAGACTTCCTTACAAACACAAAAGTCTTCCCTGTGATGGTCGTTCTTTCGGACGCATGGAAGGAAATGGGATGGGCAGCAATCATCTTCATCGCAGCTCTCATGGGAATTGACCCTTCTTTGTTCGAGGCTGCTATGGTCGAAGGTGCTTCTGCCGTTCAGCGAGTATGGTACATCACAATTCCGTCAATCAAACCTGTCATCGTTACTGTAGTTCTTCTCAAGCTCGGTACAGTTCTTGATGCCGGATTCAACCAGATGTTCATGTTGTATTCACCTGCTGTTTATTCAGTTGCAGATATTATCGATACATGGGTTTACCGTCAGGGTCTTCTTGAATTCCAGTTTGCTCTTGCTACCGCTGTAGGTATCTTCAAGGGCGTAATCGGCATGATGCTCGTTATGGTTTCTAACAAGGTTGTCAAGAAATTGACTGAATCTTCTCTCTTGTAATTTGTTGAGGTGCTAAAATGGAAAAACCAAAGACAGTAAAATTAACATCAGGCGACAGAGCTTTCTACACAGGCGTAAACTTGTTCCTTGTTTTCATCGGTGTAATCATCGCTGTTCCTATTATCAGTACAATTTCATCTTCTGTAACTCCTAACGGTTACATTGGATCGACTTTTGACAAATTCATTCTTATGCCATGGAAGTGGGATGCTTCTGCTTACAAGGCATTGCTCGGAAACAACGGATTTACCCTTGCTTTCTGGAACTCAATCAAAATCATGCTTTTCGGTGTTGTGACATCTTTGTCGCTCACAGTTCCGATGGCTTATTGTATGTCTGTTCAGGACTTGCCAGGCCGCAAAATCTTGAACTACTTCGTTTTGATTCCATATTTGTTCAACATCGGCGTTATCCCAACGTTCCTGGTTGTAACAAATCTTCATCTTACAAACCACTTGTGTTCAATCTTCTTGCCAGGTGCAATCGGTACTTACAACTGTCTGATTATGCGCGGCTTCTTCGAGGGAATCCCAGAATCTCTTAAAGAATCGGCTCGAATTGACGGTGCGGCAGAATGGTATGTTCTTATTTCAATCATTCTTCCATTGTCAAAACCAATCATCATGACAATCGGTTTGTACTATGCAGTTGGTTACTGGAATGACTTCATGCACGCCCTCCTTTACTTAACAGAGGCTTACTTGCAGCCACTTCCAATCCTCACTCGAAACATCCTTCTCGGTGCTTCAATGAGCGAAACTTTGGATACAGGAACGGCATTCGGTGCGGCTTCTATCGCATCTATCAAAGCGGCTTGTGTATTCTTGTCTGCTATTCCGATGATGCTCGCTTATCCGTTCATCCAGAAATACTTCACAAAAGGTACAATGCTTGGTTCTGTTAAGGGCTAAGTTTGAATAAAATTAAAATGGATTCATTGTTTTCAAATAACAAGGAGGAAAAAATGAAGAAGTTAATGAAAGGAGTTGCTGTTTCTGTAGCAGCACTCACAGCATTGGCTATGGTATCTTGCGGCTCAAAAAAGAGTGCAGCAGTAGACATTGAACTTTGGTATGGTGCAGCTGCATCAGAAGCTGGTCCAATCCCTGCTGACTGGGTTGGCTACCAGATTGTAAAAGACAAGCTTAACATCAATCTTAAGCTCACAAACTTGCCGTCATCAGAAGCAGATCAGAACACAAAGATCAACGCTGCTGGTGCTGCAAACACATTGCCTGATATTTTCATGGTTTCAAACGAAGTATATTCAACTCTCGTTTCAAAAAGATTGCTTGCTCCGGTTGACGCAATGTATGCAAAAATGCCAAACCGCACAGCAAAATTGTACGATGCTGATTCACGCGCATTCACAACAATCGACGGACATTCTTATGCACTCGCTCAGCCGGGTTCAATTGTTCGCAACGAAGGTGTTCTTATCCGCAAAGACTGGCTCGACAAACTCGGACTTTCAGTTCCAAAAACAACAGACGAATTCATGGCTGTAATGAAAGCTTTCACAGAGAAAGACCCAGACGGAAACGGCAAGAATGACACATACGGATACGGTGCATTCCTTGAAGTTTCTGCTCCAAACGAAGGTCTCGGCCGCCGTCTTGACCCAATCTTCGGTGCATTCGGCGTAGCTGGTACATGGGATCTCTCATCTGCTGCAACAGCTGGTCTTAACCTCTACAAACCAGAGTACTATGACGCAATGGTTTACACAAAACAGATGGTTGACGCTGGTGTAATGGATCCAAACTGGTTGGCTTACAAAAAAGACGACTTCCGCGCTGCTTGGAAACAGGGACGCTTTGGTATCATGCGTGAGCAGAACGCTGCTTATGCAAACGAAGGAAACTACAAACCATTCGATAACAACTTCCCAGAAGGCGAATGGATTGTTGTTGAGCCACCTGTAGGACCAAAAGGCAAATCTTCAGCTGGTACATATTCACAGGCTTACCGAATGTATGCAGTTTCTGCAAAAGCTGCTAAAGAGGGCAAGATGGACAAAATCGCAGAGCTCCTTGAATGGATGTCTTCTGACGAAGGTTACTATCTCCTCGGTTGGGGTAAAGAAGGTGAGAACTATATCTTGAACAATGGCGTTCCAACAACAAAAGGTTTGCCTGACCCATCAAAAGGTTACACAGAGTCTGCTATGATTCCGCTTACACAGCTCCGCAACATGGTTTACTACAACGGCGACATTGAGTTGGCTTCACGCTACCCAACATGGTACTCAAAGAACGGCAAAGAGATGTCTGCTCTTAAGACTCTCCGCGAAATGCAGGCTAAATCTTGGACAGCTTGTATCGGTCAGGACAAAATGCCAAAACCAAACGCAGACGTAAAACGATTCTACGAGCAGGGCGTTGTTGAGTTCATGACTGGAAACCGAGCACTCAACCCAACAGAATGGCAGAAATTCCTCGACGAGTTCAACAAAATCGGCGGTAAAGAATGGAATGATGCCGGTGTTGCTCTTGCAAAAGAGAAGAACTTCATCAAATAAAGGTCATTTCTAAAACAGTAGTTTTAGAGGTTTCCTATAATAAACAATAAACACTCCTAAATTGTTTGCTTTTGGGCATCGGATTGTTCCGGTGCCCTTCTTTTTTGTGGAAAACTTCTGTTGATAAGTGTTGGAAAAGTGCCTGGTTTTCAACAAATAGTCCACAAAATGTGCAAAAATTGTGGAAAAGTTGAGAATTTTTTGTTAAAAACTGGTGAATTTCAGCTAAGTTTTCCACAATTTCTCTACAAAAAATTTACCTGCATGTATTCGGAATGGACTTCTGCATATACAACTTTGATTTTTTGAGGTATAATAATTCCTTATGAAGAATGATATTAGAAACGAACTTGCCGTATGTGGCATTGAAGCGGTAAAGGCTCTTGCAAAGTGCAATCCACAGAAAATTTCCCGATTTTATTACACCCGTGACAGAATGATGGATTTTAAGGACTTGTTCAAATCCCTTGCGGAGCGAAAAGTGCCTTACAACAATATCCCGGAAGGGGAGCTTGAAAAACTCAGCGGCACGCCTCATCATCAGGGCGTGGTTGCCATGATTCGCAACGAAGAAATTCCTCATCTCAACACAGAAATTACTGATGAATGGCTCCACAACAAAGAAAGCGCGATTTTGCTCGACCGTGTAGGAAACGCAAACAATTTGGGCGCAATCGTCAGGAGCGCGGCATTTTTTGGCTTTAAGAACATCGTTATTCCGCGTGACGAGGCTCAGTCTTCCGTAACGACAAGCTCTTACCGCGTTGCACAGGGCGGCATGGAATATGTAAACATTTACTCAATTCAGTCGATTGAAAAATTGCTCGTATCAATGAAGGGCAAGATGATTCGCTTCGGAACAGATGTGCGCGGTCGAACGCCAATAGCAAAAATCCCGGAACTTTGCAACGAAAAGAAAAAGCCTGCTCTGATTGTTCTCGGTAACGAGGAGCACGGAATTTCCCGGCTCGTTCGCGATAATTGTGACGAGTTGGTGACAATTCCGTTTACGTCAGGGTCTGGTGAAGGCAAAGCGCAGCCGATTGAGAGCTTGAACGTAGCTCAGGCCGCAGCAATCGTTTTGTATGAGTGCAGGAAATTATCTAGATAAGTTAAATGTCGGTTTTTGAACTTGCCGGATATTGCAAAAAACGGCGTGAGGGAGTGAAACGGCTTACGAAGACACTCGTTTTGTGTTGCCGCGTGAGCGGCAAATGTATATAGTTACAAGCACAAAACGCGTGTAGCATGCTAGCATGCGACTTCGATAAGCCGTTATCACGACTGGAAGTCGTTTTTTTGATACAGCCCGTAATTTTCAAAACACGACTAGCGATTCATTTCGGATTGTTTGCCGGTGCTTTTGTGGCAGGCGATAATCGAGCTGATTTCGTTGAAGTCGGATAGCGGAAGGTCGCCGAAGATTGTGTTTTTTGTGGCACATGTTGCGTTTCCGAATTCTACGGCTTTTTGCGGATCGTTGTATTTGAGCAGCGCGAACAAAACGCCTGCACAGTATGCGTCACCGCTTCCGATTCTGTCAACGACATCGATATCCTTGTACGGCTCTTCTGTGTAGAATTTGTCTTCTTTTTTAGAATAAACCAGAGAAGTGAAAGAATGGACTTTAGGGCTGATTACTTCACGCATTGACGATGCGATGTATTCGATGTTCGGGAAATCCCTGCAGAATTCACGGTGCATGTCCTGAAGAGAGCCTGTTTTTTGGAACATTCGGCGGCAGCTTTCCTCGGAGATGAAGAGAATGTCCACGAACGGCAAAATCTGCTTGATTGTGGTACGGGCTGTGTCTTCATCCCAGAGATTTGCGCGGTAGTTCACGTCGAAAGCAATTTTTGTGCCTGTCGCTTTGAATTTTTTAATCATTTCGATTGCAAGGTTTCGTGTGTTTTCACAAAGTGCGAGCGTAATTCCAGAGGTGTAGAACATTTTTGTTTTGCCATAAATGTCTTCCGGGATTTCAGACGGTGAAATCTTTGTGATTGAGGAATTTTTACGGTCGTAAACAACGGTTGGTTTTCGCGGGTAAGCTCCGTTCTCGTAGTAATAGATTCCGACGCGGGCTTCTGGCGAGTCGTCAAAAATGATGTAGTCATCGCTCACACTTGAAGCGCGGATTCGGTTTTTGATAAAAGTTCCGAGCTGGTTTTTTGGAAGACGAGTGACAACGCCGGTTCGCAAGCCCAAAAGTGAGACTCCAGAAGCGACATTAAGTTCCGCTCCTCCCGCATGTTTTTTGAAAGAATCGCTTTTGCTGATAAGTTCATTCACTCCAGGTGAAAGACGAAGCATGATTTCACCAAATGTAATCAAGTCAAATTCTTTGTAATTGTCCATATAAGTCTCCTCGATTATATTTTAGCTTCTTCCAGACCTGCAAACAATGTAAATGATTGCCTTGAATTATTAAAAAAACGCTTTTATTTACCGATAATTAAGATATGAGTGAAAAGGGAAAGAAGAACAAGAAGAAAACCGGGCTTGGACTTGCCATTTGGCTTCTTCTTTTTTTGATAATTCTGATTGTTTTTTTGGTCAAGCAGGAAGAAATAAAGGAAAATTTTGACAAATCGGGCGCAACAGCCTTAATTGAGAAGAAAATCGGCAAAGATATTTTTGAAGATAAAAAAGAAACTTCTAAATCCGAAGAGACTGGTGAAATTGTCATTGATTTGACGAAAAATCTGCGTAAAACAGAGCCCGTCGCAAAATCTGAGCAGAAAAAAGAAGAGCCTCAGGAAATACAAGAGCCTAAAGCAGAAGAAAATTCCTCAAAAAAGCGGACAGAACCCGAAAAGTCTGTTCAGCCAATAAAAACTGAAGAAAAAAAGACTGAGGTGACTCTAAAACCGGTTGAAAAACATGAGCCAAAGCCAAAAACAGAAGAAAAACGGCCGGAACCTCAGAAAACTGAACCAAAGAAGACCGAGCCAAAACAGACTCAAACCGTCGCAAAAAAAGAAACTCCTGCCCAGACTCAAGTTCAGCAACCAAAAGTTGAACCTAAACCTGAGCCAAAACCAGCACCTCAGCCACCGGCAAACACGACAAAGGCAAAAATTTGTTTTGTTGCGATTGACAGTGAAGGCCCAGTCGTGCGAAAAATCGTAAGCAGGACAGTTCATAAAGATTCTCCGATGGGTGACGCATTGAACCAGCTGCTCCAGGGCCCAAGTGCAAGCGAATCAAGCACAGGATGTCGTTCTTTGATTCCTGCTGGAACACGGTTGCTGAGCGCAAGCATTAAAAACGGCGTGGCGATTTTGAATTTCAGCGAGGAATTTCAGTTCAATCAGTTTGGCGCAGAAGGTTCTCTTGCCCAGCTTATGCAGGTTGTTTACACCGCAACAGAATTCAGCACGGTCAAAAGCGTTCAGATTATGATTGAAGGTCAGAAGAAAGATTATCTGACAGAGGGCGTTTGGATTGGTAGCCCCCTGAACAGAAGCAGTTTTTAGTTGAAACTTGCGATTATTGAATTGAAATATTTTTTGTTGCTTGAATATGCGCCCGCAAAGACTGTGAGCGTGTACAATCCGGCTGTTTTTGAATCAAGCTCACGAAGGAATTTGAAGTCATAAGTGTAGCTGTCAGATTCTGCATGGTATGAAACCTGCGTAAAAAGCGTGCCGTTTTCTTTCTTTTCGATTTTTTGGCTGGTCCAGTTTGGATGAACAAGTTCAGTGCCCAAAAGCAATCTGCGTTTGAGAACGTCAAATTGATTTTCGAGCGGAGATGAGACTTCATTTACTGTAAAGACAGCAACATTGTTCAATGTGTAGAAATTTTCTGCTGCTGTAACCCATGAAGAGTCAAGTTTTGCTTTTAATTCCGTTGAGTTGTCATTTGCCTTGTAAGCAACTTCTAAAGGATTCGCTCTTTTGTCCTTCTTGAACTTGTGTTTTGTATCTTTGTATTTTTCTGAAAACCCGATGAATTTTGCAAAGCTCTGGTCTTCCGAAGAAACTAGCTGTCCTGCCGTTATGATTTGAAGGACTGTCTTTTTATCGACTGAATCAATCCGTTCCAGGTTGAAGATTGGAATGAGCGGGTCGAAATAAAGCATAACGTTTCCGCCAAACTGAGTGTAATCCTGATATTCAGATTTTTTTTCGGTGACATCTCCGGCATTTTGTCGTCGTTTTGTCATTTCGTAAAAAAAATCGTGAATGTAATTGACCAAATCTGTGTCTTCTGGAGTGATACTCGTTAGAATTCGCTCACCTGTAAGCTCAAGGTTTTCCATGTCCGGGTCAATTGTGAACAGAATGTGGATATTTTTCTCCGGCTTGAATTTTGAGCCGTTCCCGGTTGCAGGAGCGTAATAACGCAATCCGTAAGTTGATTCGTCGTAGTAAACGATACCGATGTAAGATTCGCGCTCAAAACTTTTGTCTTTGTAGTAAACATACTGACCAGAAAAATCCGGCACGTTCTGAGTTACATGAGGCAAAGCAAAAGAAGCGGAAATTGAAAGAATGAAAATTGAAAACAAAAAGCAAATCTTTTTCATTTTTCAATTATAGCCTTATTACCCAAAAGATTCCATAGAGGCATAAACAGGGCAAACGCATTATAAGCCGTTTTCACGACTGGAAGCCATTTTTAACAGGAAACATTTTATAATGCGTTTGTTTTCGGCGAGCTATTTTGATTCTTTGCGTTGAAAAACTTCTACTTCTGAAAGAGCTGGCAATGCAGGAATCGCGCCCCTTTTTGTGACGCACAATGCCGCGACTGCGTTCGCAAACCTAAGGTCTGATTCAATCCCTTCCTTTGTGAAATCAAACGGATTTTCTTTTTGTGAAAGACGGTACAAAAGGCCGCCGTTGAAGCTGTCGCCCGCTCCCGTTGTGTCCACGACAGACACTTTTTTTGCAGGAACGATTCCGTTTTCGGTGAAGTTTGGTGTTCTGGCATCATAAAAAACACCTTTTGAGCCAAGAGTCACAAGAACGAGACTTGCTCCTTCTAAGAGAATTTGAGCCGCTCCCTCTTCGTAAGAAAGATTCTTTCCATATAATAATGCAAGTTCTTCTTCCGAGACTTTAACCATGTCCGCTTTTGAAATCATGCTTTTGATGGTCGGGATTGCATCTTCGCGGTTTCCCCATAAAGTTTCGCGATAATTCGGGTCGTATGAAACAAATCCGCCTGCCTGTTTTACGATTCTGACGGCTTCCTCAGTTGCTGATTTTGCCGGTTCGTCAGTGAGTGAAAGCGAGCCGATATGAAGGAATTTTGTGTCCTCAAGAATTTCATGATTCAAATCAGAGACTGAAAGTTGTGTGTCAGCGCCAGGATTTCTGCAAAATGAAAAATGCCGTTCTCCGCTCTGGTCGAGGGTGACGAATGCGAGGGTTGTGTGCTGATTTTTTGTCATGCACATTCCTTTTGTGTTGACGTTCAGCTCTTCAAGGACTGTGCGAAGGTCGTTGCCAAAAGAATCTTCGCCTGTCATGCCTATGAATGCTGATTTTCCGCCAAGCTTTGAAACTGCACAGGCACAATTTGCAGGTGCACCGCCCGGATTTTCTTCGAATATGTTTTTCCCGGCAGATGATTTTCCGGCAAAAGTGAAATCAATAAGAATTTCTCCAAGAGCAGTTACATCAATTTTCTTTTTCATAAATTTTCCTTATCTTTCAGTAGACTCCCGATAAACGATGTTGGTTTCTATGTAAAGAGTGCGGAACGGAGAATCTGGATTTTTGATTCGTGAAAAAAGCAGTTCGATTGCTGCGCATCCCATTGCCTGGCCCTTAATGTGGATTGTCGTGAGGCTTGGACTTATGATGCGGGATTCTGGCGAATCGTCGAAGCCGCACAGGAGCACATCATTCGGTACGGTTTTTCCTAGCTTTTTCAGAACCTGAATTACATCCGTCGCAACAAAATCATTGGCACAAATCAAAACTGACGGGAAAGATTCGCAGCTTGTGAATTTTTCTTCAAGATAGGCTATATAATCGCTGTGTGAAGGATAATTCAAGCCGCGGGTATTGCCTGTAAAACACCATTCTGGATGATGTTCCATGCCAAATAATCTGATAGCACCCATAAAAGCGTCGTATCTTTCATAAAATGACATACAGTGCAAGGCTTCTCCTACAAAGCCGAAGTCTTTTTGACCCCTAGAAACCATTTCTTTGATGAATGTGTAAATGCCGCTCCTGTTTTCCATAAGAAGAACGTCCGCAGCAAGTGGTTTTTCTTCAAAAGGAACAGCTGTGTCAATGAACAAAATCGGAATACCGAGAGAGCAAAGCATTTGACTGTATGCCATATCAAACATTTCGACACAGAAAAGGCCTGCGACTCTTTTTGCATCAAAATTCACAGGAAGACGAAGTTCTTCCCGCTCTTGAGGCATTACTCTGTACATCGTGAAGCCGTAGCCGAGCCTTAATGCCTGAGTTTGCATTTCATCAAGCATTTTAGCCGCAAAATGTGAGCTTCCCAACGCGGCTCCTGTGAGCAGCACAAGCTCTTTTTTCTCGGATTGTACGGGGGCATTTTCTTTGGTCATGTTATTCTGAATGGCAAAGAGTTTATAGCCCATTTCCGCCGCTTTTTTGAGAATAGTATCGCGAGTTGAATCTGCGATAACGCCTGTGCTGTTTATGGCTTTTGAAACCGTGTTTCTGGAAAGCCCCAATTCATTTGCTATGTCTTGTATCGTTACTTTTGGCATACCGTCAAATTTAATATACAATGTTCATTGTGTCAAATGCACAATTATTATTGTGGAACTTTCATACTGATGTTTTCAAAAGTCGCATCAGATTCAGCAGTGAACAGGGCTAAGTCTGCACCATTTATAGAATTATAAATTCGGCTGCTCAGAACTTTTGCATCGTCAATGTACAAAATTACAATTTCGTTTTCGGCAACGATGGTGACATGATGCTTTTCGCCCGGTTTGAATGTAAATTTTGTCTGTGCAATCGGATCGGAAGAAACGATATTTTCGAATCCGCCGAGTTTGTAGCCTTCATAGTGTATGCAGTTTCTTTTTGCATCAAGGGCAAGGGCGTAGTAATTCTTGAATGCTTTCTTTGGGTTTCCGAAAGCGAATCCTGCAATCCCGTTGTCTCCGATTGTCACGTCACATTCCAAAAGCATTGTTGCTTCCCGGCTTCCTAGGCTCACGACAGATTTCTCACCTTTTTTTGCTGAGAGCTGGAAAGAATTGTTTCCTGAAATGACATTGCCTTCAGTTTTACCCGGAGCAAATTCTTTTTTCACAGAAAAATAATCTGCAATGCTTTCCGGCATTTTTACTCCGAGCGAGCCGTCTTCGTGCTGAACGAGCTGGTGAATGAGCATGTTTCCTGCCCATTGATATTTTCCAGAGTCAAAATTCTCATCCTGAGAACGACCAAGCCAGCCACAGAGGTAGCGTTTGCCCTTCAGTTCAGCTGTTTTTGCCGCATAGAAGATGAAATTCGTTCCGTCAAGCACGTTGTCCTTTGGAGCTGTAAAAGGTCCGTTCATTGTTTTTCCAACGGCATAGTAGGTCACACAGTCCCAGCTGAAAAAGAGATAGTATTTGTCGCCCATTTTGAACAAATCAGGACATTCAAGCATCCATTGTTTGTGCGGAGCGTAGAGAGGACCTTTGAAAGTCCAGTTTTTCAAATCTGTTGAGGTAAATTTTGCCACGATTCCGCCGTTTGCTTCCTCTCGTGTTGCGACCAGAAGCCAGTAGCAGTTTTCGTCATCGCTCCACAAAAGCTGAGGATCGCGGAAGTCGTTGTTTGAGTATCCTTCCGGCGCGTAGAGAACTTCATCCTTGCGTTTTTCCCAAGTGATTGCATCCCGGCTGACAGCGTGAAGAATACATTCCTTTGGTTTTCCCTGAGCGGCAAAGGCATCATTGTGTCCTGTGTAGAAACAGTGGAAAAGGCCGTCTTTTGCTTTGTAAAAAGAGCCTGTTCCGATTGCGACATCCGGCTCTGTTGCGATTCCTGTAGGAACGGCAAGACCTTCGTCCTCATATTTGTAGAAATTGTCGGTGGAGAATTTGTGAATAGGGTGATAAGCCTGAATGTTGTGGGTGGTTTCATAAAGATAGTACAAGTCAAGCTTTCCATTGTTTTCAATTGGCATTACGTCAGCAACGAATGCGTCATCAGGGGTAGGGTAAAGAACATGTTCCACAGTTTTGAATCCTTCTGCCTCTGCTGCTTCGTCTGTGCTCGCGCAGCTTGCAAGCAATGCCAGTACACCCGCGCAGCAAGCAAAGGCGACGTTTCTTTTTTTCATATTTTTCCTCCTTTTTGGCTTATGCACAATAAGATTTGTGCATAAGTTACATTATTGGTTATAAATCATGATGCAGAATATGTCAAGTTTTATTGTATTTTTTATTATTCAGACATTTCTTTGTGCAAAAAAATGCATTTTTCGAGGTAAAATGCTAAATAACTCTTGACAAATGAGAAAAAGGATTTACATTTAAATCATACTTAAGATTGTGATATTTACAAATGCACAATAAAAAGGAGGACGTATGAAAAAACGTTTGATGGGTGCCTTGCTTGCGGCGGGAACGCTTGCGGCTGGTTCTGTCTTTGCGGAGACGCACCTGATGCTGGACATGGGAATAAAAGTTCCTTTTGCCTTTGCGGATGTGGTTTCTAAGGATTCGGGCACAACTTCCGAGCTTGGAAAGGTGACGAAGTGGGATAAGGTTGATGATGATTTCCGCTTTAAGCTGGAAACTGATCGTCGGGCAGGAATGGAAATCAACTTTAAGCCACAGATTAAGCAGGATGGCGGTGTCGGGGAGTGTAGGCTCGACACTTACTTCGGATGGTTCAAACCGACTGAATCGCTCAAAATCGTTGCGGGGACTGCTGACGAGCGTCACTATTTCAAGGGAAGCGAGGAAAGACTCGTAGAGAAATTCGGTGAGATTACGATTATTGACTGCCATGCTGACAACGAGCTGGGCGTTTACTACGGACTGATTACAGACCCTCTTGCAGCCAGAAAATGGGATAAAAATTTCGTCTGGGGACACGAAGCCGGCTCAATCCGCTGGGATCGCTCTTACGGCTGGTCTTCTTCTCAGCTTGGAAACGGCGTTGAAGGTCAGGGAACAAATCTTCAGTTCATCTATTCAAAAGGTGACAGGGGCTTGTTCGCGTCGGCCGTTCTTGTAGGAAACTATGCACCTTTTAGTACCAAAACAAAAACTGTTGAATGGACAAACAGCAGCTGGGGAAAAGAAGATTCGGACAACAGCGTTTCATGGGTTCCAGAACCTCAGTTCAGACTTGGATACGGATTCAGAAGTGGCAGCGTGGAATTAATCTATAAAGCTCCGCATTTCGGAAACAATGTGCTGGCCGCATTCTGGCAGCCTCGTCTTATGCGCGACAAGCTGATTGGAACAGTGGGCGTTACATTTGCGAATGACGTTGCGGACGGATCTTCAAAATACAATAAACGTGAAAATGAATTCATGGCCTTTGCCTTTGATGCACGAGTTCAGTACAAATTCAGTGAAAAACTCCGCGCAAAGCTCTTCCTTAACTATTCACAGGTTATGCCGGGCGATAACAATGCCACAAATGACATAAGCAAGCAGTTTGGTGAAAGCGTCTATCACTACAAAAATTACAAAGGTGAGACCGTAGGAAACAAGGCTGAAAACGGTTTCTATGTCGTAAGTTCAATCGGGTACACATTGCCTTACGGAACTCTCAATCTGGACGGCGGACTTTACTGGCGCGATTTGGATAACAACGACGGCTTTGAGCTGGGTGAAAACTTCCTTACTGTAAAGGGTAGCTGGACCTGGTGGGTCGTAAACGGTGCCGGATTCTCTCTTGGTGGCTCTTGGTATCACCATATCAACACCGGCGATTACGGAAAGAAAATCAATGGAAACAAATATGACGGAATCAAGGATGAAATTACCCTTGGCTCTTATGTAATTATTAAGCTTGGTCTTTAATGGAGGAAAATAATATGAAAAAAGTAAAAGCTTTGTTTGGTGTGTTGGCTGTTGCTGCGGCAATCGGATTTGTTTCTTGCTCAACTGACTCTAAGTATGAGGAGCCTAAACCTGCTCCTGCAAAACCTTCAGAAGGTAGCGGTGATAAGCCTGCTGATGACAAGCCTGAAAGTTTTGTCTCAAAGTATTTGACAATGAAAGAAATTGCGAAGGGAACTTTCAAATTCAAATATGGAGCAGATGATGATACTGCGGAAGATGTGGAGCTTCCTGCTTTCAAGATTTCAGATACGGAAATCACACAGGAATTGTATGAGGCTGTTATGGGAACAAATCCAAGCAGCTTTAAGGAAGATGTTTCCGAAGGTGAGGCTCAGGAAAAACGTCCGGTTGACAGCGTAAGTTTCTATGCGGCTCTGGTATTCTGTAACAAACTCAGCGAAAAAGAAGGTCTCACACCGGTCTATAAGATTGGAGATAGTGCAGACACAAGTACATGGGGAGATATTCCGACAGAGAATGATGCTAAATGGAATGACGTAACCGAGGATGGAAATGCAAACGGCTTCAGGCTTCCTCACGAAAAGGAATGGATGTTTGCAGCTCTAGGTGATAAAGCAGAAAATTTTTCTGGTTTTGACAATGCTTGTTTTGCAGGGGCTACAGGTGAAACTGACTTGAATCAATATGCCTGGTATAAAGCTCGTTTTGAAGGCGAAAATAACGTAAATGGTGGAAATTCTGACGGAAAGACTCACCAGGTTGCAAAAAAATCTCCTAATTCCAACGGACTTTTCGACATGAGCGGAAATCTCTGGGAATTGTGCTGGGAGACCATGGATAACGGAAAACACGTTCGTCGAGGCGGTGCATTTGGGTCTGAATGGACTGATCAGCTTTCGGTTTCAACCCGCTGGGATATTCCGGCTCATGAAGGCTGGGGTGATGTCGGTTTCCGTATTGTGCAAAAGTCGGAATAGTGAAGATTTTGTAAAAAATTGTAACAAAACGAATTAAAAATGCACAAATTTGCTTGACAAATGCTAAAACTGATTTTACACTGTTAGTAGATTTGTAAAATCAGTTTTACAAATGCACAAAAAGGAGACACACATGAAATCAAAGACTATGTTGTATGTGCGTGACCATTGGCAGTTGTATGTCGTTTTTCTTCTTCCGGCTCTCGCGCTTACGATAATCTTCCGCTATATTCCGATGGGTGGAATTCTGATTGCTTTTCAGGATTACAACCCGATTCGCGGTCTCTTGGGAAGCCGGTGGGTAGGTCTCAAGCATTTTGCTCGTTTTCTTTCATCACCAGATTTTCTTTCTTATCTGTCAAACACGCTTAAATTGAGTGTGTACGGGCTTCTTTGGGGCTTCCCTGTTCCGATTATTCTTGCTCTTTTGCTCAATCGAGTGCAGAGTCCTTCAATCAAGCGGAATGTTCAGCTTGTGCTTTATCTGCCGAACTTCATTTCGGTAATCGTAGTCTGCGGTATCGTGCGAATCTTGCTTTCTGTGACTGGTCCTGTGAATAATTTCTTCGGAACACAGATTAATTTCATGGCTGCTCCAGAAGCATTCCGTTCTATTTACATTGCAAGCGGAATCTGGCAGGGAGCAGGCTGGGCTTCGATTATGTACACGGCGGCCCTTGCGAATGTTAACCAGGAGACAAGGGAAGCTGCGATTCTTGACGGAGCGAACATCTTGCAGGAGATTCGGGTTGTGGAATGGCCTGCAATCAAGGACATCGCATTGATTCAGTTCATCCTGCAGGCTGGAAACATAATGAGCATCGGTTTTGAGAAAGCCTATGCTTTGCAGACTGACTTGAACCTTCCTTCTGCGGAAATCATCGCGACTTACGTTTACAAAAAAGGTCTTCTGGACGGCGATTACAGTTTTTCAACGGCGGTCGGATTGTTCAACACTGTCGTGAATGTAATTATGCTTTTGATTGTAAACAAGACAATCTCAAAATTGAATGACGAGCAGGGCTTGTAAGGAGGCTGATCATGGAAAAAAATCATCTTATCAAGCTTACATATCGTGACAGGGCAATTATCAGAATCGGTTATCTGCTTCTTGCGGCTTTCGTGATTTCAATAATTGTGCCTGTGCTCTACATAATCGTGGCTTCGTTCATTGATCCCGTAACTTTGCAGAATAAAGGCGTTACTTTTGATTTCGACAAATGGACGCTTACGGCTTACGAGCGGGTCCTCTCAAACAAGGCGATTTGGACTGGCTTTGGCAATGCGATTTTGTATTCGGTTGTCTACACGGCCCTGTCTGTTTTCATCACATTGCTTGTGGCTTTTCCGATGTCACGGCCGGATTTCAAGGGACGGAAGTTCTTCAACATCCTCTTCGTGATTACGATGTTCTTCGGCGGCGGTCTGATTCCTACTTACCTTCTTGTGAGCAATCTCGGAATGGTTAATACAATCTGGGCTGTCGTTCTTCCAGGTGCATTCAGCGTATGGAACATGATTATTGCCCGCACGTATTACAAGGGTGTTCCAAAGGAATTGCAGGAAGCGGCTTTTGTTGACGGTGCCAGTGAGGTGACATATTTCTTCAAGGTTTTGATGCCTGTCTGTGCTCCGTTGATAATGGTTCTGTCGTTGTGGCAGTTCGTCGGAATGTGGAACAGCTACTTTGATGCGATGATTTATCTGAATGATTCGGCAAAACAGCCGTTGCAGCTTGTGCTTCGTTCAATTTTGATTCAGAACCAGCCTGAGTCGGGCATGATTTCTGACATGCAGAGCACTGCGGCACGTGCACAGCTTGCCGAGCTTCTGAAATACGCGACAATCATCGTTTCGAGCTTCCCGCTCCTCGTGATGTATCCGTTCTTCCAGAAGTATTTTAATAAAGGAATTTTAATCGGTTCTATCAAGGGCTGATTAAGAAAGGCTGGTAATTAAGTTGCATCCATGCAACGCCGCTAACGCGGGATTTTAAAGGAGGCATGATAAAAATTACATCCATGTAATTTTTATCACGGCCAAGTTTTCACCGTTGGCGAAAACTTGCTGATTCGTTGCTTCCATGCAACGCCGCTAACGCGGAGTTTTTAAAGGAGAAAATATGAAAAAAAATCAGAAAATGGCTTTTGCTCTTGCGGCACTGGCTTTTGGTACGAGTCTGTTTTTGGGCTGTAAAGACAAAAATGTGTCTTTGAACAGCGGTGATATTCAGAAAGTTGACCCGAATGAACTCGCTTTTCCTCTTAAAGAAAAAACTGTGATTTCAGGCCTTACGAGCTTTCCGCCAAACACAGAATCAAATCCGAATAACAGGACGATTTTCCGCCGCTTGCAGGAAAAAACAAACGTTGAGGTAAAATGGACTGCAATCCAGAGCGACCAGTGGAATGATAAAATCACCCTGGCAATGGCAAATCCGAAGACTCTTGCTGATTTCGTCTTCAACGCCAGCTTCAACGATTCGAGCCTCTTGAAATATGCCGATCAGGGAATCATCATTCCGCTCGAAGGCTACATCGATTCGTATATGCCGAATTTAAAGGCTGTTTTCGACAAATATCCTGAATACCGGGCGATGTGTACTGACTCAAACGGTCACATCTGGGGCTTGCCATGGATTGAGCAGCTTGGTTCTGGCAAAGAAGCAATTCAGGTTATCGACAACATGAGCTTCATCAACAAAAAATGGCTCGATGCTCTTGGGCTGAAAGTTCCTAATACAATAGAAGAATTTGAAAAGGTTTTGCTTGAATTCAAAAACAAAGCAAGTCTTCTTCAAACAAAATTTAAAATCGACGGAAGCATAATTCCGATGTCTTTCATCATGAACGATGGCGGACAGGATCCTTATGTCCTTATCAATGGTTTTGGCGAGGGCTACGGTGATGCGGACAAAGGTCGTCATATCGCAGTTACTGACAACCGCAAGGTTATTTGTAGCGCGACACAGGAAGGATTCAAAAAAGGTACAGCATGGCTTCACAAATTGTACGAGCAGGGCTTGATTGACCCTGAGGCATTCACACAGGAATGGTCAACTTATGTCTCAAAAGGAAAATCTGGTCGTTACGGTGTGTGCTTCAGCTGGGATGTCGCAAACATTGCGAACCTTGCCGACTGGGTTCCTCTTCCAGTACTTAAAGCTGATGTCAAAAATCTTACTGCTCAGAACGGCTCATTCACCAGTGGTTTTGACCGTGGCCGATGCGTCGTTACTGCGGTTGCAAAAAATCCTGCTTTGGTTTGTGCATGGCTTGATCAGATGTACGATCCGTTCCAGTCTCCACAGAACAACTGGGGAACTTATGGCGAGGACGATGAATTCGACATCTTCGTTCTTGGAAAAAACAAAGCTGGCAAAGATATGCTTAAACACGCTCCGTTGGGAAGTGCTTCTCCTGTTGAAGTTCGTGAGGCAGAGAGCGTAAACGGCCCGCTTGCGATTCTTGATGAATATTATGGCGTTTATGTTACTTGCCCGGACGATGCAAAATACCGACTTGATTGGATAAAAGATTACTTCACTCCGGATGTGAACGAAAAATATGTCTATCCGAATGTATTTATGACTCGTGAAGATACGGAAGAAGTTTCAAATATTCAGGCAGATGTAAGCAAGGCTATTAACACTGCAAAATCTGACTGGGTAATGAACGGATTCACGGATCAGGATTGGGAAAATTTCAAGAAAAAGCTTGATTCATACAAACTCGACAAGCTCCTTTCAATTTTCCAGAAATATCTCGATTCATATTACGCAAATATTGAAAACTAGCAGAGGATTTTTATGAGCGAACTGTTGCAGAAAGCACGAAATTATGAGAGCAAGGCTGCTGCTTCCATTGCGGCCAAGGACAGACCGGCTTTTCATCTGACCCCGCTTTGCGGCTGGATGAACGACCCGAACGGATTTTCTTATTACGACGGAAAATACCACCTTTTCTATCAGTATAATCCGTATGATATTCATTGGAATACAATGCACTGGGGGCACGCGGTAAGTTCGGATCTTTTGCACTGGGAGTACCTCCCGGCTGCCCTTGCTCCAGATGAGAGCTATGACTGCAACGGTTGTTTTTCTGGAAGTGCAATTGAGCTTTCAGATAAAACTCATCTGCTGATTTATACTGGCGTAAAACAGTATAAATTGCCGGATGGGTCTCTGCGAGATGCTCAGGTTCAGTGTTTGGCCGTTGGTGACGGACAGAATTATCGCAAATACGAAAAAAATCCTGTGATTGATGCTTCAAAATTGCCGGAAGGAGCGAGCAAGGCGGATTTCCGTGACCCGCGAATCTGGCAACTCTCAGACGGAAGATTTTGTTGCGCGGTTGCGAGCAGGCCTTCTGACGGCAGCGGTCAGATTCTGCTCTATGTAAGTTCCGACGGCTTTGACTGGACCTTTTGGACTGTCCTTGACTCAAACAAAAATCGCTTCGGAAAAATGTGGGAATGCCCGGATTTTTTCAAGCTTGGCGAAAAATACCTGCTTCTCGTAAGCCCGCAGGATATGCTCGCTGAAGGTGAATTCAATAACGGAAACGGAACTCTTTGCCTTATCGGAACATTTGATGAAAAAACAGGAAAATTTTGCGAGGAAGGAAAGCAGATTATCGATGGCGGCATGGATTTTTACGCTCCTCAGTCCGTTCAGACACCAGACGGCAGAAGAATAATGATTGGCTGGTTGCAGAACTGGGATACTTGTTCCATAAGGGAAGCCGGTTCTCCGTGGGCAGGACAAATGTCGGTTCCGCGCGAAGTTTTTGTAAAGAACGGAAGAATGTGGCAAAAACCAGCTGTGGAATTTGATAATCTTCGTAAAGATGAGGTTTCTTTCAATAATGTCAGTCTGGATTCAAACCGAATGAGTTTTGATGAGGTGAAAGGCCGCGTGCTTGATATGGAAGTCAAAATCACTCCTGATGCTGATTGCTATTCCTGCACGGTAAGGCTTGCCGAAGATAAAAACTTCCACACGGATTTGATTTATCGTATTCACGAGCACACGCTTACGATTGACCGAAGATATTCCGGGACTCGGCGTGCTCTTATGCACACTCAGGTATGCAAAATCCTAAATGATTCAAAAGATTTGAATTTAAGAATCGTCCTTGACAAGAACAGCATTGAAATCTTTTTGAACGGAGGCGAGCAGGCAATGACTTGCGCAATTTATACTCCGCAAGAAGCAGAAGGAATCTCATTCATCGCTGATGGAAAGGCTTGTTTGGGTTTGAAAAAATATTCGCTGAAAGTGTGAAAATAAATTTTTGACGTATTCAAGAAAAATTTACTTTAATCAGGGCAAGCTCATTATAAGTCATATTATTTTGAAAATGGCGCGATGGAGTGAAATGGCTTACGGAAACACTCGTTTTGTGCTGCCGCGCAAGCGGCAAACGTATATAGTTACAGGCACAAAACGCGTGTAGCATGCTAGCATGCGATTCCGATAAGCCGTTTTCACGACTGGGAGCCATTTTTAACAGGAGAGGAATCTTGTAATACGATTCCCCCATCCTGACTGCTAACTATTCACGCGGATTTATAAACTATAAGTAATCTGCGTTTATCTGTGTCTATCTGCGTCTAATTTATAGTTTTTTATCCGTTCAAGCGTGCAAGTTCTGCCTTAACGAACTCTTCTGCCTTTTTGGCAGCTTCGCTGGCCGGAACAAGCTCTGCCTTTTCGGCACTTCTTGGCTTGAACTCAACGTTCGGCAAATTCTTGTCACCGACTGTGATTCTAAGCGGGATTCCGATAAGCTCCATGTCGGCGAATTTAACGCCTGGTCGCTCATTTCGGTCGTCAAGAAGGACTTCGATTCCGGCGGCTTTGAGTGCTTCGTAAATCTTGTCGGCTTCTTCTTTCATTGCGCCTTCGTAGCGGATTGGAACGATACAAACCTGGAACGGAGCCACTGTCATCGGCCAGATAATTCCGTGGTCGTCGTTGTTTGCCTCGATGATTGAAGCGAGAGTGCGGTCAACACCGATTCCGTAGCAGCCCATTGTTGGAGTTGCAGGCTTTCCGTTCTCGGCAAGGAAAGTTACCTTCATTGATTTTGTGTATTTCTGACCGAGCTTGAAGATGTGACCAAGCTCATTTCCCTTTTTCTGGTAGAAAGTCTCGCCACAGCAAGCACATTTGTCGCCTTCTTTTGCAAGGCGTACATCTGCTGCCATAAATGGTGTGAAATCACGGCCCGGTTCGATGTGCTTAACATGGAATCCGTCTTTTCCGGCTCCGGCGATTGCGTCATGAATCTGAGCTTCGAAAGTGCCGTCTTCTTTTGCAGTCATGATTGAAAGGTCTGTGATAATCGGGCAGTTTACTTTGCGTGGGCCAACGAAACCGTGAGAAGCTCCGCTCATTGCAACAACTTCCTCTGGCTCAGCAAGGGCTACTTCACTTGCCTTAACAAGACCAGCGAGTTTTGCCTCGTTTGCATCCAAATCGCCACGGATAAGAACGCAGAAGAATGCTGTCGGGTAGTAATCGCCTGCCGGGTCCTTTACGCGCTCCCATTTTTCACATCCAGGAACTTTTGAAAGGTCAAGCGCACAGTTTGTTGCCTTGTAAATGAGTGCCTTGATGAAAGTTTTTGGAGAAGCGTTGAAGAATTTCTCCATGTCTTCGATTGAGAAAACATTTGGTGTGGCAACTTCTTCCGGAGCGGCATCTGTTTTGACAGAAGGTGGATTGTCCTGTGCGCAGGCAGCCTTCTCTGCATTTGCGGCATAACCACATTTTGGGCAGATGATGAGTGTGTCGTCACCGATTGGAGACTCAACCATGAACTCTTCTGAGCCGCTTCCGCCCATTGCGCCTGAGTCAGCCTTTACAGGAATGATTTTAAGGCCGAGGCGTTTGAAAATCTTGTGATAAGCCTTTGCGTACTCTTCGTAAGTCTCGTCCAAAGACTCCTGAGTTGCGTGCATTGAGTAAGCGTCCATCATGATGAACTCTCGGCCACGCATTACGCCGTATCGAGGGCGGATTTCATCGCGGTATTTTGTGTTAATCTGATAGAGGTTTACAGGAAGCTGCTTGTATGAGTCCAGACCGTCACGAACGATTGCAGTGTAAGCTTCTTCGGCTGTAGGAGAGACAACCATGTCCTGCTCACCGCGGTTTTTTGCCTTGAGCATCTGAGGACCCATTGTTTCCCATCGGCCAGATTCCTTCCAGATTTCGCCCGGAACGATTACAGTTGATTTGAATTCAAGCGCGCCAGACTCGTCCAGTTCTTCGCGGATAATTTGTTCAAGTTTATAAAGAGAGCGGACACCCAAAGGAAGATAAGTGTAAAGTCCGTTTCCAAGTTTGCGTGTGATTCCAGCCCGAAGCATGAGTTTGTGGCTTGCAATTACAGCCTCACTAGGAGCTTCGCGGAGTGTCGAAAGATAGAATTTTGATGTTTTCATGGAAGATATTTTATTGAATTGCAAGGGGTTTTACAACTGAGGGGGAGAAACACAGAGGGGAGAAGTCTCTCCCCTGGGGTTCAAGCTTCGCTTTCACCCGCACCCCTCTCTGCGTAACATCATCAACTTAAGGTCTAAAAGCTACTTTTTTGGTTTGCAGAATATTTATTTGCGTCCCTGAACCTTCTTTTTTTAGAAATTGAATCTCTTTTGGGAAGCAAATATTTTTTCATCTCG